>Ga0315314_1000270_pt1 | contig 65962 bp, 81 predicted proteins | sample TDP9_MG_FD_203631 | JGI IMG/M metagenome (GOLD analysis project Ga0315314, IMG submission 203631) | Freshwater sediment microbial communities from Lake Towuti, South Sulawesi, Indonesia - TDP9 | ecosystem: Environmental > Aquatic > Freshwater > Lake > Sediment | place: Indonesia: South Sulawesi...
TTTTTCCAGGAATTCCGTAGGAGGCGAAGTATTTATCGTCAGGTTCTTCTATATATTCACGAAAACCCGGAGATATTTGTCTGCCAGGACAGCCCCCCGACTCTGCATCAAAACATAAAGCTCTCCCCTTCCTTACAAGTGAAAGCGCTGCGAAGAGGCATCCGCGAATTGTATCGGGCTTCACGAGTTCCGCATGTCCTTCTTCATTCGTATAGTAGAAGGCGATAGGAAGTTCCGCTTCACCGAAAAATTTCTTCCAGAGAACAATAAAATCCTCTTTAAACTTGATGTCCATAAACAACCCTTCTTGGTTACTTCAATAGAACTCAGGGCTAAAATAGCTTTCTGTTGGGAGCCATATGAAACGGCTTAGGGTGAATTAACTCCTAATTCTCAGAAAATAGCGCGCGCTAGCCAGTCTAGGCTTCCGCTTTTCCAACTTTCCGGCATGGAGAACCTAAGGTGCTTGTTTTGCGCGAGAAGCGTGGAAAGTTGCTTTAAGCTGGAAGGTATAACTATCCAGTCTCTCATTAAGCACTTAATGAAGAGTATTAGTCTTTTTTCCCTGATTTCGGTATTCCTATCCATCTTGGAGTTCTATTCATATATTCTTTGTATGCATCTCCGTACTTCTCAATTAGAGAGGGTTCTTCGCTTTGTACTACCTCAATGTGAAACGAGATTATCCATGCCACCGCACATAGTATAAAGACCCAAGAAAGACCGCTTATGCCTATGCCTAAGTACTGTAAGAACACTGAGAAATACTCGGGGTTTCTTGAAATGCGGTACACACCTGTGGTTATGGGTTTATCAAGTGGAGCAGTAGCAAAGGAGACTTGAGCCACGAAGGGCATAATAATGCCCAGAATGCTGATGGGTAGACCTACATAGAACCAGACTGTGCCTAGCTTCAAGGGCAAGAAAAAAGAGTAGATTATTGTGAAAGGCATGATTATGACCTGAGTAATTATAAATACTATTTTGACAGTTTTACTAAACTCACTCCACTCAAACTTCACCATTCTCTTTTTCACTACTTCTTTGTATTTCTTGGGCATAATGAACGAGGTAATATTAGGGAGAATAAAACCTAGAACCGTAATAATCCAGGCGTTCCATAAGCCTAACTCAAATTCTGGTATAAGTGACATAGTTCCCCTCTTATAGCTACTATTATCAAGTATCTAATACTTTGGTATGCGTCATTTAGAATAAATCGAAGGTCTTTCCACAAGTCATAAAAATTAAAGCAGAAGACGTACATGCATACTTTCGTCTCAGAGGAGGTGATTATCTGTGAGATTAAGAAAGTGCTCGATGAAACGTGAAGAAATAGTGGCTGCTGGTGGCACACATTGTAATGGTGGGTTTGTTTTCTGGATTAACATTCGCTACTTTAGGGGTAGCTAGCGATGCTATGAACATCAGTCTCGTCTTAGAACCAACATCCTGGTTGTTGCTATCAATCGTTTTTTGTCTGCCAGGCATAGCCAGCTGGATCGCTTGGGCATTGGCTGTGCATTTAGATGCCATAGAAGCTAAAACTCTTTCGTAGCGCGCGCAATCTTCCAATTGGATTTCTGGAGCAAATCTATTTCGAGAATTTAAACCGAGATTTAGACATAATCCCCCCCCGCACTATCACTTAACCGAGAGTTAGAACGTCGACCTGACCTGGGTGCAATGGTAGCCCGGGATAGGTTCACATATCGGTTTAAATTATCGGGGTTAAGACACAATCCTCTGTCCTTTCTGGAAAATTCTCTCAAAATGCGCCTAAAAAGGATTTTAAATCTATAATTAGGGGATAATAAAAAATGGAAATGTAGAAGAATGCTCTATCCGATTTTTGCTTGTTGTTGCTCTTTTTTCTTTATTTCATTGTAGAGGTATTCGAACCACTCAAGCGATTTGGGTTGGTTGTACTGCTTTCTCCCCCCTTCCACAACAGGCTTCAATACTTCCCATATCCAAATGATCATATAGCCGAAGAGCTTGTTAATCAGTTCAATGTCTGCAAGTTTCTCGTTTAGAAGAACCCCTATTCCATTGAAGAACCAACTTACTTTAAACATGGCCACGTTTGCTGGTGTTCCAGAAGAACCATATTTCTTAACGAAGTCGTCATAGTCCTTAAATTGCAGTTCTAGGACTTTCCACGCTGCATTTTGGAGATCCTCACTTCCCCAAGTTGAGTAGAGCCTCATGAGAAGGTCTGCTTGCCTTGCCTTAACCATGTCCTGTCTAGCCCTAGCTTGATGTCTAAGCTGAAGAGCATAATAGATAACTCCAGCCACTACGCTTGCAGAGGCTATTGCTATGGAAACAGTCGGTATGTCAACCATTCTTATCACCTAAAAGATTAGAATAGGCTGAGCGGGTATTAAAAATGACACAAATCCTAGGTTCGTGGCGTGTTCTCAAGTTATTCGGCGAATCGAGGCATGATCTCCTTGCTGTATATTTCCCTCACTTTACTCGAGTTTGGTCCAGCGTTTTCGAGGAGGAAATGCTTGACTCCAGCTTTGACGAATTCCTCTATTTTATTTATGCAGTCTTGTTTGGTGCCGGCTATATTGAACTCTATTACAGCCTCTCTTGGCACGAGCTTTCCGTATCTAGTGATTTTCTCCTTCCACTCGTTTGTTGGAAGCCAATTTACATAAGTCATGGAACTGAATTCTTTTGGAAACTCAACCTTGTAGCCAGCTTCCTTCAGGAGTTCTGGAGGTATCCAAGACTTTAGTGAGTCAATTTGCTTATACGCATCCTCGGCTTTGTCGGCAATGGATGTGGTGACATAGAGTCCGGCGTCAATGTCATCCAGCGTTCTGCCAGCCTTTCTAGCTGCTTCATTGATAAGATTCAAACGCTTTTTGTAGAGCTCTGGGCTCAGAAAAAGTGGCAACCAGCCGTCAGCTGTTTCCCCGGTGAGCCTCAGCATGCGAGGGCTATTAGCTGCAAAATATGTGGGGATTTTTGAATGGGTCGGTTTGATTTGTAGGAACGCGTCTTTAAACTTCCAAAACTCTCCTTCATAGCTAAATCTATCTCCCGCCCACAACCTTCTCATGATTTTAACAGCTTCCGCAAGCTTTGAAACTGGTTTTTTCCATTCTATTCCGAACGGTTCCAAGTTCATGGCGACGCCAGCTCCTAATCCCAGTATGAAACGTCCGCCTGAGACTTGATCTAGGGTTGCTAACTTCTGAGCCAGAATAGCAGGGTGATATCTGTGTATGTCCGTAACGCAGGTTCCGAGAAGTATTCGCTTTGTGGCTAGTGCTGCCGCGGTAAAAATAGTCCACACCTCTGGAAAAATGTTTACGTGTGTATGTACCACATGATCTCCAGCCCAAACAGAGGTGAACCCTGCTTCTTCACTAACCATAGCTGCTTCCTCATTAATCCTGGCAATATTTGCGAGTTGGTCCGCGGAAGATGGAATTTGTGGCAGAAAAATGCCAAACTTCACACTTCTACTTGACATTTCCAACACCAAAATCATGACTCGGTTGAAGATTTATTAAATAATTTCTCTAATACCTTAAAAGCATTTAATGGCGTTTTCAGATTGCTAAATGGTCATGTAGCCTGCATGGTTATATGCTGCGAGACTTCTTCTAATCAGGTGCACGGAAATTCCGAGAATTTAAACCTCGCTCTGTCCACCGTTGAATGGTAGCCCGGGAGAGTTTCGAACTCTCGTCAAGCATACCTTAAGCATATTTTTACTGGTAAAAACGTGTTCCGACCCCGGCCGGAGCACCACCTGTGGTTCTTAGGCTATTCGTACGCCGTTGGGGACCCTATGACTTACCGTAAGCAATGCGGGCGGTCTAACTCCCTCCCGATATCCAGCGTCAAGAATCATCCCTCGCGAAATGATACCCATTATCTTGCGCGGCTCTAAATTGCACAAAACAACGACTTGCATCCCGACCACAGCATCAGGAGTATAATCTGGACGCATTCCACTCAGAACTATTCTACGCTCAGTGCCCAAATCAATTTCAAGTTTCATCAATTTCTCTGAGCCTGAAACCGGCCTCGCTGAGATGATCTCGCCAACTCTTAAATCAAGCTTTTCAAAATCTTCTAGCGAAACCTGTTTAACCTTAAAGTTTTCTCACTCCCCGCATCGGGCTTTTTGGAACATGACAAGCAATCGCCAATTGATTTGAACGCCTCCCCACTTTATATAGCGAACTATTCTTTTGCCTCTGCGAGTCTCTAGGGAGAATTTTATGTGCCGTTAATGGTTTACGAATTCATGAAGAGGCGATGGAAAGGTACGGTAAAAGGCTGGATCAATAAGTGAACTTCTGAATGAACACACCCCAACTTTTCGCGCCAATTCTACGCAAACACCCAGCTACTTCAAACCCGGATAGGGGGCTATATAGGGGGGTCCACAAAAATAAAGAGAAAGAATAACACAAAAAACCCGAACAGTGAGAAGTCAAACCCCTTAAAATCAAAATTGAATCCAAAGTAAGTAAGTTTTAAATAGACTATCCCCAGAGACACTGTGCATAGGTGAAAAGTCTTGAGAGAAAAAAGCATTATAGCCTTAGTGACACTTTCGCTGTTATCTCTGCCCATTTTAATAGCCCCTATGACCATTGGCGCCCAAGAACAAAAAGTATTCATCTACCTAGAAACGGACAAACCCTACTATAAATACGGTGATTGCGGGGAACTCTCCGTAACAGTGTGGAACAACGCAACAGGACCAATAGAAATAAAGAACATCACAGTCACATTCCCATGGTTTGTCTTAGAAGGACGCGAAACCGAGACCATAGAGGACATAGAGACAGCTCTCAGCGCAAATGAGACTTCTGAACCGTTCCTTGTCTCATTCACTGTTCCAGCAGAGGGAAGAAGATGGTACGGAAGTAACGCAGACGTGAAGGTTTATTACTTATTGGGCGAGAAACTTGACCATGAGGACCAAAGTATTGGAATCAGAATCGATCAAATGGCCGGACAAAGTGAAGTCTTAACCCCAATCTACACAGCAATGATTGTCATGATCGCACTGCTGGTCCTAACCCTCCTAGCACTAATCTTGACGCTGTGGAGTCTGAGAAAACTAATCCTGGCTCCTCATGCCGCGTCCGCAGCGGAATGATCTCCAACCAATCTCCTCTTCTTTTTACCCTCTGAATTCACCCCGTTGCGCTTAAGTAGCAGAGTTGCAAACAACACTATAGCTACATTGAAGCTTGGAGGTGCACAGCGCTCGCCAAAGTTCTTGTCACATCAGCGTGGCCCTACATCAACTATGTGCCCCACTTAGGCAACATCGTAGGCTCCATCCTATCAGCCGACATTGTGGCTCGATACCACCGACTGAAGGGAGACCAAGTCGTTTTCGTCAGCGGGTCTGACGAGCATGGAACCCCAATTGAGGTTGAGGCTGTGCGTCTGGGAATCCCACCCAAAAAGCTCACCGATCAATACCATGAAAGAGTTGCAGATTTGTTCAAAAAGTGGGGCATATCCTTCGACAACTACACTCGAACCGAAAACCCCACCCACAAAGAATTCGTTCAGAATCACCTTCTTAAGATTCAAAATAACGGATATTTTTTCACCCAGGAAACAGAGTTGCCACACTGCCCAAAGTGCAACCGATTCCTACCCGACAGGTTTGTTGAGGGAAGATGCCCTCACTGCAACTATGAGGGAGCACGTGGAGACCAGTGTGAGGAGTGCGGGCGCCTTTTAGAACCTACCAAGCTTATCCAGCCACACTGCACTATCTGTCAGTCTCCACCCGTCATAAAGAAGACAACCCACTGGTATTTCGATCTGCCGAGTCTCACCAAACAACTTTACGAGTACATTGAAAACAACGAGCAGTTGCCAGACAACGCTAGAAACTTTAGCCTAAATCTCCTTAAGGAGGAACTGAAACCTAGGGCAGTCACCAGGGACAACAAGTGGGGTATCCCAGCTCCATTCCCAGGTTCAGAAGGCAAGACCATATACGTTTGGGTTGAGGCAGTGCTTGGATACGTCTCCGCAACCATCGAGCACTTCCAAAAACTTGGAAATAAGGAAAGATGGAAAGAATACTGGTTTGACAAAGACGCAAAAACACTTTATTTCATAGGGAAAGACAACATTCCCTTCCACACCATCATCCTCCCAGCCCTGCTTCTGGCAGCTCAGGAAGGCCACAACCTACCGTGGAACGTTGACGCCACCGAGTTCTTGCAGTTTGAGGGACAAAAGTTCTCTAAGAGCCGGAGAATCGGAGTGTGGATCGACGAGGCGCTACAGCTCTTCCCAGCCGACTACTGGAGGTACGTCCTTCTATCCATCCGACCTGAAACCAAAGACACAAACTTCACTTGGAAAATCTTTTTAGAAAAGGTGAACTCAGACCTCAATGATGCACTAGGTAACTTCATCCACCGAACACTGTCCTTCATCAATCAGTACTTTGACAGTTCCGTGCCCAAGCCCAGCGACCTCGACGAGTACGACAAACGCACTCTACGGTCAGCAAGAAAAAGAACGGAAAAAATCGCACAGAACCTTGAAGAGTTTAAACTTCAAGCAGCTTTGCGCGCCGCCATTGGTCTCAGCTGTCTCGGAAACAAGTATCTTAATAAGAAGGAACCGTGGAACACGATCAAAACTAACCCACAGGCATCTGCAAATGCCCTCTACGTGGCCATGCAAATTGTCAAAGCCCTTGCCGTAATCTTTGAGCCCTTCACCCCGTTCACAGCCGAAAAACTTTGGGGCCTTCTTAACCTGTCAGGCAGCGTACACGAGCAGATGTGGGACGAAGCAAAAACACCCATCCAGTCAGGTCACAAAATAAACAAGGCGGAGCCTCTCTTCCAAAAAATCTCAGCCACTGAGAAGGAACTGCAAACCCTACTGGAAGAGGCGAAATTGAAAGCAGGATAAAGTGAATGGTTTGCCCCTCAAACTGGATCTTCACGTCCATACGTGTTACTCTAACGACGCTACAACAACTCTCAGAGAAGTCGTTCTTTATGCTAAGAAGCGGGGCTTAGACGGGGTTGCCATCACTGACCATAACGCCGTTGAGGGGGCACTTAAACTCGCCCAAAAAAGTAACCTGTTAGTCGTGCCTGGTGTTGAGGTTACCACTCAGCGGGGTCACGTCCTCGCCCTCAACGTAACCACATCAATCCCTCAGAGGCTAAGCACTTTCGAAACGATTCAAAGGATTCACGAGGCTGGTGGGATAGCTGTGGCTGCTCATCCAACCGCAGTATACAAGGGAGGATTAAGACGACAGATAGTATCCAGCTTTGATGCCGTCGAGGTGATCAACTCAACGGCTTTTCCCTTCTTCCTTTCAACCTACCTTGGCCGAAAACTCGCTGTCCGCCTTAATCTTCCACAAACCGCTGGAAGCGACGCTCATCAAGCCTCTGGGATTGGGTTCGCCTACACCCTTATCGAAGCCGATCCGAATGCGGATGAGATCATTCAAGCCATAAAAAGGGGGGCGGCCGTTCCGTTTGGAAGGCCGATTCCGTGGAGGATTAGGCTTCAGAACGCGGTGTCAAGCTTGAAGGGAAAAGGAATGTGAAAGGGCTTATTCAAAGTCTTCGATCTGGTCTAGCCCTAAGTCGATTGGCAACGGTTCCTCCGGCTCTGCACATGGGTCTATATCGAAAAGTTGTGGTCCCATCCTTCCAAACCCGCTTAGTATGTTGGGCGAGCGCACCCCAGTCATCATGAGCGTTACTCTTAAAACGCCGTCTAGGCTTGGGTTTACTCTGGCACCCCAAATCACGGAGGCATTGTTGTCCATCATTTCTGTGACTATTTCTCCAACTCGATTTGCCTCTTCGATGGTCATTCGGTTGTCTCCGGAAACATGGATTAACGCACCTGTGGCTCCCGCGTAGTCCACATCGAGTAAGGGACTTCTCAGCGCGTTTTGGACAGCTTCCTCCGCTCTGTTAGGAGCGTCCGACTCTCCGACGCCAACCACTGCCACTCCTCCTTTCCTAACGATGGTCTTGAAGTCTGCAAAGTCTAGATTGATCAGGCTGGGGGCTGAGATAGTTTCTACGACTCCCTTTATCATGTTCGCCAGCACCTGGTCGGCAACCTTGAATGCTTCATTTAGTGGGAGCTGAGGTACGAGTTCCATAAGTTTGTTGTTGTCGATCACTACAACGGTGTCGCACTGTCTCCTCATCTCGTTTAGTCCTTTAGTCGCACATTCAGTTCGTCCCTTCTCTATTCTGAACGGTGTTGTAACAACCCCGACCACGATTGCTCCGCTGCGGCGAGCAATCTCCGCCACCACAGGAGCTGCGCCTGTTCCGGTTCCTCCACCCAAACCAGCTGTGATGAACACCATGTCTACATCAGTAAGGATTTCTTCCAGCTTCTTCCTTGATTCCTCAATCGCAGCTTTACCTACCTCTGGGTTCCCGCCTGCTCCTAGACCTCGCGTGGTCTTTTCTCCAATCAGCAGCTTGTGGGTTGCATGTGTAGCGTTGAGGTGTTGCATGTCTGTGTTGATGGCTACACACTCGGCGCCGGTAACTCCCATCTCCATGAGTCGACTTACGGTGTTGTTTCCAGCACCTCCCACCCCTAGCACTAGGATGCGGCAGTAGCCCGGTTCACGGAGTCCTTCACGTTCTGTTTCGTGCCACGTAAACTGTAGAACCCTGTTGGCTGGTCTGGTCATTGCCTATCCTCTCCCACACCTCCACGCTGAGAAGGTCTCGTATCGCCACTCGAATGGCTTCAGCTCTGTTTGGATAATAGCGCTCGTCTACTAGCCGATCCAACGCCTTGATGTACGGTTCAGGGATGTAGAGCGTAATCAACTTCATCTGCAAACCCTCCCTTTCAAAACAGGTTTCGGTAAGAACAGAAACAACGCTCAGAGTTATATATCTATATATTAGGATAAAAATATGATTAAAATAACAAGAGACTTTTCTTTATAAGATTTTCTCTCTTCTATTTTAGGATGTTACGATTTTATGTAAAATAGAAAACCTTCACAACCTTTATGTTTTTCTGATACGATTAAAACCGTAGCACTTTCATGCGGCGATTAGTCTGTCTTATGATTGTGCCGTAATGGGCGGAAGAGACTGATGACAGAGAAGCCTAGGCGAATCTACGTTAGGAGCTTTGGTTGTCCCACAAACTTGGCTGATGGAGAACTTATGGCTGGTTGTCTTTCAGAGGCTGGTTATGATGTTGTGGAGAGAGCTGAGGATGCTGATGTGCTAATCTACAACACCTGCGCGGTGAAGACACCTACGGAAAATCGGATGATAGAAATTTTGCGAAGGGCTCCGAAAGGTAAGAGGCTCATTGTAGCTGGTTGTTTGCCTTTGATAAACTTTGAGAGGATGAAAGCCGAGGTTAAGTTTGACGGTGTGTTGGGACCAGCCCCTGGCTCTAAGATTGTTGAGGCAGTGCACAAGGCTGGTTGCGGAGAAAGGTTTGTTGCACTGGAAACGAATTCTAAGCCTAGTCTGGGCCTCCCTAAAATTCCAGTGAACAGGGTTGTAGGAATCGTTCCGATTAACTATGGTTGTTTGGGTTCGTGCTCCTACTGTTGCGTTCTCTTCGCCAGAGGGCGTTTAAGAAGTTATCAAATTGACGAGTTGGTTGAAAGGGTTAAACGCGATTTGGCTTCGGGCGTTAAGGAGGTTTGGCTTACCTCTCAAGACACGGCTTGTTACGGAAAGGACATCGCGGTCAGTCTCGCGGATTTGCTGAGGGAAGTTTGCAGGGTTGAGGGAGAATTTTTTGTCCGCGTTGGGATGATGACTCCCAACTATGCATTAGAAATTTTGGACGATCTAATTCAAGCTTACAAGGACGAGAAGGTTTTCAAGTTTTTGCATTTGCCAGTTCAGAGCGGGGACGACGAGGTTTTAAGGCTTATGAATCGTCCCTATTCCGTAGAAGACTTTAAAATGATTGTCGAATCCTTTAGGGAGGAAATCCCTGAGATAACTCTAGCTACGGATGTTATCTGTGGTTTCCCAGGCGAAAACATAGAAGCCTTTGAACGGACTGTAGAACTCATTGAGGAGGTTCAACCCGACATCGTTAACATCTCAAAGTTTTTCCCTAGACCACGGACGCCAGCAGGAAAAATGAAGCCATTTGTTCATCCTTATGAGATAAAGGAGAGAAGCCGAAGGCTGGCTGAACTTTCTAAGAGGGTTTCGCTTGAGAGGAACAGAGCTTGGATAGGTTGGAAGGGGAGAATACTTGTCGACGAGGTGGGGAAGAATGCTTCGTCTTGGATTGGGAGGAATTTTGTTTATAAGCCTGTGGTGGTTAGAGGTGGCGGGTTTTTGTTTGGAAGGTTTTTGGTTGTTCGGGTAGTGCGGGTGTTTCCAACGTATCTGGAAGCTGAAATCGTTTGATGGAGTTTTGTTTCCTTACCGTTATGAACGATAAACCTTTAAAATGGCATTCTCAACTTTTCGGTGTGGTTGTTATCTATGGTTTCAGCTGGTGAGACCGCTGTAAAGTTGATGGGGGTTGCTAAGCGTTACGCTGACATCGTAGCTGTAGACTACGTTGACTTGGACGTTAAACATGGGGAAATCCTCGGTCTTCTAGGTCCGAACGGCTCAGGTAAATCCACCACCTTAAAGATGATTTTAGGATTAATTAAGCCAGATTCTGGATCCGTGAATGTTCTGAGCATAAACGCCGAGGATGATCCTGTCGCAGTGAAGAGACAGGTGGGTTATGTTCCAGAGTCTCCACGTCTATACGAGTTTTTAACTGGACTGGAATACCTCGACTTCATTGGTGACATTTACGGTTTAGATGCATCAGAGAAGAAAGCACGAATCGAAGAGTACCTAGAGGCTATGGAATTGGAGGGCAGGGAAGGCGACATGATAAGCAGTTATTCTGAAGGAATGAAGCAGAAAATCGCCCTCATCTCAGCTTTTCTGCACAAGCCAAAACTGCTGCTCCTAGACGAACCCCTAAGCGGTCTAGACCCTAGGTCAGCTAGAATCGTAAAGGACCTCCTCCGCAAACTAACTGCGCAAGGAGTAACAACTATCATGTCAACCCATATTCTAGAGATTGCCCAAGCCATGTGCGACCGCATCGCCATCATGTACGAAGGAAGGCTGCTAGCCTTGGGCAACATGAAAGAGTTGAGGCAGAAGGCGAGGTTGCCCGGATCAGACTTAGAAGACATTTTCCTGAAACTCACGGGAACAGAAGACATTAGAGAGGTTGTTGAGGCGCTTCTGAAATGAACTGGAAGAACGTTCTACGGCTCATTAGCGTTGATGTCAAATCTGCGAGACTGATTAGAGGTCAAAGACTAAGAAGGTATCGAGAGAGAAGGATTTTCCAGTACTTGCTGTATGGAGGAGCCTGCGTTCTAGGAATACTGATAGGTTTAGGTGCGGGAATCTTCTACACTGCAGTGCCAGACCCTGAACTGAAGACCTTGTTTGATCAGGGCGCCCGCTACCTATTCCTGTCCCTCCCCACTATGGTTCTCATTTTAAGCCTAGTTTTCACCATGATGGGGCAGATTCAACGAGCTGGGGTGCGATCTTCCATTCAAACTCCCTATTGGCTGCCCATCACCTGGGAGGAGCACACTTTAGCCTCCACTCTAGCTCACCTTATCGGTGTCCCCTTGGCTCTCATCATTCTACTCAGTTCATTCATAGCAGTCTTCTCCACTTTTCTGGGAGAGCTGCCTCTCGCCGCCCTCACGATTTTTGCTTTGCTGGCTAGCGCCTTCCTAGCTAGCACGACCACGGAAATTTTCAGAGTTTTGCAGGTGAGACTTACAGGAGCCGTTTACAAGTCTTCTGGAAAGGCGGCTGTTTGGGTGAGATTCCTCGGTTCTCTACTCTTTTTGATTGCTTTCTACGTGGTTTGGTTTGCCCTCACGTCTGGCGGTGGCTCCATTGCCCTCATTAAGATGGTTGCTGGCGCCCAAGAGGCGGTTTGGTTCATTCCCTACGTCTGGTTAGGGGCTGCTTTGGCTTCTTTTATGGGTGGAATGCTGGCGCAAACCATTATTTTTTCGCTGGCCTCCCTTCTCTTCATCTTAGTTCTCTTCTATTTGGCTGTCAAGTTGAACACTAGATTTGGATTGTATGAGCCGCCGGCCATCACGGTCTCTCGGGGGGCTTACGTTCCAAAGGTTGGCTTTTTGGGAAAGCTTGGTTTTTCCCCCTTGGAGGCTGCTGTGATACGGAAGGACTTTAAGGCTTTTACGAGACGTCGGGAACTCATGTATGTTTTCATAATGCCCATGGTTTTCATACTTATGCCTCTGATGCAGTACGCGGGAATGTTGGGTAAGCCTGTCGCGCCGGAGCCTTCTCGGTTCCTTTTCGCTTGGATTCTTCTTGCGCCCGGAGCCATAATGGCTGTTATGTTAGGCCTCATGATAATCGGCGAGGAAGGCGGGTCTGTATGGCTTTTCTTTTCTTCACCCATCACTGCGCGCAGTTTAGTTAAGTGTAAGTACGCCTTTGTAACCATTTTTTCATGTATAGTGACCCTAGTGTGCGGTGTTATTGGAATTTTAATCGCCCGTCCTTCGCCAGACATCGCTATAGCATTGTTAATAGAATCCATGCTGCTAATCTTCGCTTTAGGCGTTGTTTCCCTCGGAGCTGGAATAAGGGGAGCCGACTTCACTGAAGTTCCAAGGCCTAGAATGGTTAGGCCTTTAACTGCTTTCGTCTACAGTCTCTTATGCTTGGTCTTAGCGTTGGCAATATTCTCTCCCCTCCTTCTACACGCAGTTACTATGGGGTACATACCCATTCCCGTGTCCCTACCAAAAGTAGACCTTTACGTCGCGATTTCCGTAAGCGCAGTTGTAGCCCTTGCCGTAACCTTTGTGTTCTATAAGATAGCCCTCAAAAACGCAGAAGAGTTTCTACTCAAGGCTGAAATATGACAGAAAGGTTAGACATATCCTTAAGCTGTTTTCTTTGTAACATCTGACTTGCGGAGTCTGTAGACAGCCATCAGAATGAAGATTATGGCATAAACTGCTACAATTATTGCCGCCTGTTGAAGAGCTTCCCTAACCAAGATTGTCTCTGAAACCCCTCTTATCTCTGCTTCAATGGGTATTAAAGGGTCATTAATCAAATTAAGAAAAACGGTGCTTGGTATGGTCATCAGTTCCCTCATGAGAAGCGAGGGGAAGTAATTTGCGCCCCACGTTGGAATGCCTCTACTTAGGTAAAAGTATAGATATTCTTCGGTCGTAAGGTAGAGCCAGGCTAGGAGCTGGCTTATGATTGATGAAGCAAAGAGTATGGCGAAGGCAATTAGCATAGCGAGGGTGCTTCTTCTAAAGACTTCGCTAAACATGAAGGATAAAGAGAAGAAAATGAGAGTTGAGTAAACAATCGCTAAAAACATGATTGGAACATATTGGAGACCGTTTTGGGGACCGAAAAAATAACTCGCCAGAACGACTCCCACAACGGTTGTAAGGACTTCCACTGAGGCTAGCAATGAAAAACCGCCCAGAAACTTCCCAGACAAGTAGTCAACTTTCGTGATGGGTTTCGAGAGCAGTATATCAGCTGTTCCATGCTCGTATTCTTCAGACATTGTGCTCCCGGCGATTATGATGGCTATCAACTGGACGAAAAGACCTTGCCCCTGCAACACTCCAAGAATCCACATGAAAGGTTTGACCTCTTCTGTCAAAAACATAGTGCCCACTGTAAACTGAGAATAAAGTGCCAGTATCAAAGTTTGAACTGCTATGGCTAGAATTATTAAGGCGAGAACCGACTTTTTTGCGAGGGCTCTCCTCCACTCGTAGCCCACAATTATGGCGGACCTCTGGAAGGCGTTCATATTTATTGACCTCCTTTTAGGGCGCGTAAATAGGCATCCTCTAGAGTAATCTTGTGAAGATTCAGGCTTAGCAGCACGCCCTTTCGCTTGAAAATCTCCGAGGAAATTTCGCCCCTCAAGTCCTTCTTCTCCTTCAGTTCTATTCTAAGTTTGTTTCCTTCCACCTTCACGTCTTCCACATAGTCGAGTTTTTTAAGGGCTGAGATAACTGTTTTTGTTACTTTTTCTAGTTCTGCCTCTATAACCCATTGTTGGGTGAAAGTTTCCAACACTTGCGTCATTGGGCCGGTGAAGACCATTTTTCCCTTGTTGATCATTCCTACGTGGGTGCAGATTCGTTGAACCTCATCTAGGAGGTGGGATGATATGAACACTGTTTTGCCTTCTTTTGAGAGGGTTGTGAAGAGATTTCTAAAGTGGGCTGTGGCTTCCGGGTCCATACCTATTGTGGGTTCGTCCATAATGAGGACCAAAGGCTCATTGATTAAGGCTAGGGCCACCGAGAGTCTCTGAACCATCCCCTTGCTGTACTTTCCAATTTTCTTGTCTCCCCACTCTTTCAGCCCCACAAGGTCTATGAGCTGCCTGATCCTTTCCTTCCTAGTCCCTTCAGCCAACCCAAAAATCTTCCCTGTAAAATCCATCAACTGTTCTCCGCTGAAGAAGGTTTGTAGAGTTGGCAGTTCAGGGGCGTACCCTACTCGTTGAAGGGCACCAACCGGGTCTTTGGCTGGGTTAACGCCCTCTATTTGAACTTCACCTTGGTCCGGTCTTAGCAAGCCCAGCATGGTTCTTATAGTGGTTGTTTTCCCCGCTCCGTTTGGTCCTAAATAGCCGTATACCCATCCTTTTTCCACATTGAAGGAAACGGAGTCTAAGGCCTTGAAGTCTTCGTAGAATTTTGTGAGGTTTGACACCGCTATAATTGGCTGAGGCGACAAAGGTTACCACCATTCGAACATAAAATATGCGATGTCCTTAATATATAAAATGAGGGCTTTGCAAGTTAACTAATGTCGGTCGCTGAAACCTGTGACGAGATGTGCAATCTGGCATGTAAGCTTTACCATCCCAAGAGCTCCTACCCCAACAATGAAAGATAAACCCCTAACTCTAAAACTCTAGGAATATTTTTATACTCTGGTATAAATCATTTCTCATGTGATGTTTCATGGGTTTGGCTGTTCCAACGAAGCTTGATGAAAATCTTGTTGAGATGTTAGACAGATTAGTGTCTGAGGGATTCTACGTTAGTAGGAGCGAGGCGATCAGAGAGGCTGTACGGAAATTGGTTGCTGATCACTACATCTCTTTACAAAGTTTTCTCCGTGTTATCGCTGAGATTGCATCCGAAACTTTGAAATCCAATTTAGGCAACGTCATTACGGATATTGTGCTTTTTGGGTCAGCGGCTCGCGGCGACGTCACCCTAGACAGCGACATCGACCTACTAGTCTTGATTGAGAATAAAGATGCCTCCACAGTTAGAAGAAGACTGCACGAAGTAATCTACCCCATATCTTTGGCTTCCAACACTCCCATAACATCCATTGTGATAACTCGAAAAGAGTTTGTGGCATGGGTAAAGAGCGAATTAAGCTTCGCCCAAGAAATCGTGAAAGAGGGCCTTCAACTGCATGGAGATGTCCTAAGCCTTGTCAGAAGTTGAACTTCTCCTCGCAAAAGCTCAAAGGAAATTGACCGCAGCAAAGAAGTTGCTAGAGCTTGGCGAATACGAAGACGCCGTTTCCAGAGCGTACTATTGCATATTCCACGCGGCAAAAGCTACTCTGGCCTCCCAAAAATCCTTTCCGAAAACCCATGAAGGAACCATTCGAGAGTTTGGATCAAAGTTTATCAAAGAAGGAAAGCTCCCTAGAGAACTCGGCACGATCTTTTCTCACGCAAGAAGTTTAAGAGAAACAGCTGACTATGCAATAACGCCCCTCATAGGACCAGATGATGCAAGATGGTTAGTAGAAGCCGCAGAGCGCTTTCTCAACCAAGTCACAAAATATCTAAAAAATCTTCTTAAAGGAGATTGAAAAACTTATCAAAAAAGAAAACATTTGAAAGGTAGATATCAGTTGAAGATCTTACAAAGGGACCTTAAACACGGCAAAGTTATCGTAGTCCCAGAAACGCTGGACGATCTTTGGCACCTCTATAACATTGTTGCTTCTAAAGACGAGGTGTATGCTCAGACCACTAGGGAAGTGAGGGTTGAGGAACGCTACGCCCGTCCTAAAAGAGGCAGGCGAGTCTCAGTTTTTCTTGGCATAAGAGTGGAGAAAATGCTCTGGGACAGAACCTTAAACCGACTGAGAGTTCACGGAATCGTTTGCGAGGCACCCGAGGAAATAAACGTGAAAGGGTCCCATCACACAATCAACGTAACCGTGAACAAGCCAGTAACCATTGTAAAATCTAGGTGGCTGAAGCACCATGTTGATAGGCTTGAATGGTCCAGCAGGGTCACAGTGGCGCCAGTCACTGTGATTTCCATGGACGACGAAGAATACTGCGTGGCCATCTTAAGGCAATACGGCGTCGACGTAAGGGCGGAGGAGAGAACAAGACTCCCAGGAAAACTGGAAGCAGAAAAAAGGACGAAGGCAACGCAAGAATTCTTTAAAAAAGCCCTACAGTCCCTCAGAGAGACATGGAAGAACAGCCGCAGCCCAATCGTGGTCATAGGCCCAGGATTTGTAAAGAACGAGTTCGTAAGGTACATGAAACGGGAGGACTCAGACATTGCAAGCGCCGTCATCGACGTGAAAGGCGTGAACAGCAGCGGCTTGGCTGGAATACAGGAAGCACTGCGTTCAGGAGTTTTAATCAAGGCTTTGAAACACGTGCGAATAGCTGAGGAAACAAAGGTTATGGAAGAAGTCCTTGAACGATTGGGTAAAGGAAGATTAGACGTAACCTATGGACTCGCCGAGGTGGAAAAGGCGAGTTTGTTCGGTGCGGTTGAAAGGCTTCTCTTGACAGACGTTACGTTGAGGGAGACAACCAACGAAAATAGAACAGCGCTGGAAAAGCTCATGAGGGAAGTCGAAGAAAGGCGCGGACAAATCATCGTCCTCAGCACGGAGCACGAGGCAGGGGCGAAACTGCTTTCACTCGGAGGCGTTGCAGCGCTTCTCCGTTTTCCACTTGGCTAAGCTTAACAGTGGGTCAAGACGCTAGGTTTCTGGACATCAGTTATTTTCCGTAGAACTTGAGGCGTCTACGGACCGCGGGATTTTGATCGGCAAGTTTTTTCAGAACCATTTCAAAAGTTTCGTCGGGTGAAAGCTCTCTTTCGATGAAGACTCCGGTTCTTCCAACCTCATCGCGGCGTAGCAGAGCGTGAACTCGGTCTAGCACGGTGTTTAGGGAAACCCCTAGGAGGTGGGCAACCGTTTCCTCGCGACCCACGACACTACTTTCAATGTGACCCCTCAATGTTGGTTCGATCATCATCAGCCTCTTGTCCACGCCCGATACGCGCATGTCTCTTCTAAGTGTTGGCAGGGATACTTCTCCGCTGAACCTGTAGAAGTCTCTCTCTACCTGACGAAGTTTCACGAGGGGAAAGGATACACACCTTTGTTCATCAATCTCAATGTACCCCTTAACAGCGTAGAGGGGCGTGGCCTGCACAACGACTCGCCGATTAATAGGGATGCGGGCTCCTTCAAGGGCAGTTTCTATAGTGAAGGAGGATGGTGGATCATGAAGAAACACGTCGATGTCACTCTTCTCCGAGACGTCGCCTCGAGCGATGCTCCCGTGCACAATGGATGGCATGTGGAAACGGTCCAGAACCTCCATTATCTGAACCGCTTTAGACCTCAGTTCCCTTAACAGTTTCCAGTGTTCCTCGTCGTAAACTACCTCCACGCGTTCTGGGTGGGTCAATGGTTTCTTAGCCATTATCCCTCACCATGAAGGGAGGCGCTCATCCACTCTAGGTAGGACGGCAAACCTTCTGTTACGGGAAGCGCGATTACTTCTGGCACCTCATAGCTGTGGGTTTCCTTCACCCTTTTAGAAAGCCTCTTGAAGAGGTCTTTCCTTGACTTCATGATGACTAAAAACTCGCTTGCCTCGCCAATTTTTCCCTTCCACCAAAAGAGGGAGGAAACTGGACCAACAATGTTGGCGCAGGCAATCAACCTCTCACTGAGTAAACGACGAACAATTTTCAACGCCTCTTCCTTATGTGACGCTGTCATGAAGACGACGACATAGGGCGACACTTTTCTCCCCTCACAAACTACACAAAGGTATTATTAGTTGGTTTCCTTACCGAAACGCAAGGGAAACAGAGACGATGTTGACGTGCACGCTGTGCGAGAGGAGAGAAGCCGTTTTTATGCGCCCCTACTCAGGAGAAAAACTCTGTGGGCGATGCTTCTGTGAGTCTATAGAAAACAAGGTTAGAGCAACCATTTCTAAGTATGAGATGCTTCAACCCAACGACAAAATCATGGTGGCTGTTTCAGGTGGAAAAGACAGCATAAGTCTCCTCCACATACTAGCGAAGATTGAAAAAGCGTTTCCAGAGACAACGCTTTGCGCAGTCACAGTTGATGAGGGTATAAGGGGCTACCGAGACGAGGCGTTGAAGTTCGCTGTGAAAAACTGTAGAAGGCTGGGCGTGGAGCACATTGTAACATCGTTTAAAGAGATTTACGGGTACAAACTTGACGAACTCGTAAGCCTGATTCGAGAAAAAGGTGAAAAGGAATTAACGCCCTGCTCCTACTGCGGGGTGCTGAGAAGACGAGCTCTGAACACTGCGGCTCGAGAGGCGGGTGTAGACAAGCTTGCCACAGCCCACAACCTAGACGATGAAACTCAAACCATGATTTTGAACATCCTCCACGGCGATGCCCTGCGAATAGCCCGTGTGAAGCCTGTCTTGACGGAGGTTCACCCCAAGCTGATACAGCGCGTAAAGCCCTTCTGCGAGGTTCCGGAGAGGGAAATTGCCTTCTACGCGTACCTAAGGAAAATTGAGTTTCAGGGCATTCCATGCCCTTACGCTAGGACCGCGCTTAGAAACGATATACGGACCATGCTGAACAGAATGGAGGAAAAACACGCAGGGACAAAGTTCACCATCTTCAAGTCGATGGAGAGGATTAGACCAGCGCTTGAAGCAATGGCGGAAGAGGCAGAGTTGCAAGACTGCAAGAGGTGTGGGGAACCAACTGTCGGAGAACTCTGCAAGCCTTGTCAGATGCTGGAGAAACTGTCTGTTTTATAAGCGGCGGGTCACCGAGGCTGGACATCCAGTTTTCGCCGAGCCCTCCAACCTCTTTGCTCATACCCGCATCCCCCTGAGCGCTGAACGTTCAAGCTTAGGTTGCTCCCTCCCGGGCCTGGCCTGGTTCGCCTGGTAAACGCGGTCAACGGCTTCCCTACGAAAGCCGCTCCACGACCGCCAGCCCCAAGGGACGGATACTCATGGTTAGAGAGCTAGAGGACTTGACGATCTTCGACGCCTCACCTTGGCTGTCAGCCCGTCGTATAGAGGGTTTACGGTCGAAGCTTACGCTTCTCAAGGGACCCCTAGCCCCCCGCCTAAGACCCGCCGCCAAAAGAAACTTGACGCTTTCAAGGGTATAAAAGTTTGTTAAAACACGCCATGGCACAGGGTGCGATTTGACCGAGTGATTAGACCTGCACCTTTGCGTGTTAGGGTTTATGATTTTTCAGAGTTCTTTTTAATTTAGAAAGTTATAAACTTAAAAAGTCCATTTACATATTGAGGTAGCGTATGACTTGCTACTTTAGGCATATTCAACACATTTTCAAGAAAGTTGGAATAGAGGTTACGAGTGAAAACAAACGAGAGATTGATAGAGTCATTCATAATATTGTTGGTGTTAAGTATAAAAATTGTCCAGCTGCTTGGAGAGAAGTAAAAAAGAGGATAGCAGAGGATGAGGAAAGTTTCGTTTCTAAGCTTAAAGAAACACTGACTAAGCATGTGTAGGCTGTAGACAGGTCTCCTACCAAGCATACGTTAATTGTTTGAACCTGCACCTTCTTTCAGCATTCTAAAACCCAAAACTATGGCCCACATCGATGCTGAAAGTCCGGAAAGGGTTTCGGGAATGGCAACGCCTTTACCGAATGGAATAGTCCAGACAATAGTTGCAACTATGGCGGCTACTAAAGTGAAGAATCCTAGTTTCTTTCTAGGAGTTCGCAAAAAAGCGGCGCTGAGGAAAAACATCGATATTGGGAGGAGTATGAAGAATGTTACCGAAGCGTAAAAGTGTACGGGTTTAACGTTTTCCGGGAAAATACCTATCGCAGTTAAGGCAAACGCGCCAAGAACAAGAACGAAGGCACTGATTCTGCCTAGTGTATTTTCTTGAAGAAACCTGAACAGCCCAGTTGCGAAAAGGATGGCAAGAACCCCGCTAATTATGAGACCAGTGTTAAACATAATGGCTGTAACTCCTTCTTGGACGCCTAGATCACTTAGGGCATTTTCTGTCCAGCTGAAATTTGGAGAGTATGCTATCGCAAGCAGTATTAATGTAAATGCGGTAAGAGGCGCGATTATGGCGCTGATCCCAGATAGTTTTAGCCAATTCATAGTATGGCACTTGTTAATCTAGGACAGTTAAACAAAATATAAAACCATTATTCAAGAGGTTAGAAGTTTCTTCGGCAAGTTAATGTTAGCGCGCTTAAAATTTGTTCGGTGACACTATTTCGTCCAAGTTTTTTCTGTCTTTAGACTCGGTGAATACATCTTCAGATGGATAACCTAGAGGGGTTACAGCAACCACTTCATACTCGTCTGGAACTTCTAATAGTTTCTTGATTTCTTCGTTCTCGAAAGCTCCGATCCAGCAGGTTCCTAGGCCTTCTGCTCTTGCTGCCAAGATTAGATGTGTGAAGGCGATGCTCACGTCTACTAGCATACTCATTTCTCCCATGTATCCGCCTCTGTTGATGGGCAGTTTTTGTCCACAAGCCACTACGATTAGTGGTGCTTCAGCTATGAATTCCTGGTTGTCGCAGGCTGAAATCATTTTTTGCTTTAACGTTTCATTCTTAACTAAGATGAACTTCCAGGGTTGACGGTTAGATCCGGAAGGTGCAACGCGCGCAGCCTCCAAAACTCTGTTCAAAACTTCCTCTGGCATAGGGTCTTTCTTGAACGACCTAACGCTTCTTCTCGTTCGAATTACCTTGTAGAAATCCACCTTTGAACTCTCCATGAAGACATTTATATTTTAGAGATATATATAAAATAAATATGCTGATGAGCATGAAGAGGGGTGTTTTGTTAGTTTTTGCATCAGTGCTCTTGTTGACAGCTTTGTCTTTGTGTGTTGTGGGTTTGTTAAGGTTGCGGATGGTGCATGCGTCACCTTACACGAACATAAGCGTAGCCACAGCCTACAACATGATTACGAGTGGGCTTTATCCTGACCTTGTGGTTTTGGATGTTAGGTGGCAATACGAGTATGACGGTGGACACATTTATGGCGCAGTTTGGATACCTGTCTCGGAATTAGATGCAAGAATCGGCGAGTTAGCGGGTCATGAGAATCATGAGGTGATAGTGTATTGTAAGTCTGGAGGTAGAAGCGTAACAGCCTCTGGTATCCTTGACTCCCATAACTTCACTAAGGTTTACAATATGCTGGGAGGAATCTTGGCATGGCAGTCTGCTGGCTATCCAGTTTGGATCGCAACGGTCCACAACGTTAACACTACCTTTAACTACGACACCATCCAGGCGGCATTAGATGCCCCTCAAACTTTAGACGGCCACACAATCTTGGTTGATGCAGGAACATACCGTGAACACGTTGTTGTGAATAAGAACGTGTCGCTAATTGGAGAGAACAAGTCCAACATCATTATTGATGGAAGTGGCACTGGAACAGTAATAAGAGTGGATGATCCGAGCTACATCAACATTGCTAACTTCACCGTGCAAAACGGTGAGTACGGTATCTTCCTTAATACTTCTTTTCCCAACACCCTCAGAAATAACACTATCAATAACAACACTTACAACTTTGGAGTACGTACCGAGAGCATTTATGATATGCGCTATCACCACGACGTAGATACCTCGAACACGGTGGACGGGAAACCCGTCTACTGGTGGGTCGACCAACAAAACAGACAGATCCCCCCTGATGCAGGGTATGTAGCTGTTGTAGACTCAAAAAACATCACCGTGAGAGACCTGAACCTCACAAAGAATGTTCAAGGAGTGCTTTTTTCAAATACTACCGACTCCATGATTAGAAACGTGACGGTATCAAACAACGAATACGGAATCGTCCTCCACAATTCCCACAATAACGCAATTTTCCACAACAACCTCGTTAACAACACAAATCAGGTCGCCCTCTACGAATCGTCGTCAAATACTTGGGATGGTGGTTATCCTTCTGGCGGTAACTACTGGAGCGGTTATACTGACGTAGACTTGTTTTGTGGTCCTTATCAGAACATAACTAGAAGTGATGGAATAGGAGATACATCATACGTTATCGATGCAAACAACACAGACAACTATCCGCTTATGAAGCCTTATGGCGGTCCACACGACCTGGGAATAGTTAATGTCACCACATCAGAAACACTGGTCGTTCAAGGCCAAAACCTGAGCATAAACGCCAAGATAGTAAACTATGGTGCAAACAGTGAAGTTTTCAACGTGACCGCCTACGCCAACACAACCATCATCCAAACAAGAACGATCACCCTAACAAACAGAAACTCTACAACAGTCACCCTTACAGGGAACACCACCGGCCTTGCCAAAGGCAACTACAACATAAGCGCCGAGGTAGGTCCGGTTCCTAGCGAAATCGACACAACAGACAACACCAGAACAGACGGCCTCGTGAAACTCATATTGCAAGAGCATGACATCGCGATAACAAACGTTATGCCCTACAAAACTGTTGTAGGAAGAGGATGCAATGTACCCATTAGCGTAACTGCTGAAAATTGGGGCAACTACACAGAAACCTTCAATGCAACCGCATACTACAACCCGGAAAATGCCAGTGGCATTCCAATAGAGACGCAGACCGGTAGCTTAACAATCGGAGGCTCTACAACAGTCACCCTCACTTGGAATACAACAGGCGTTCCATATGGCAACTACGCCATAACCGCCAAAGCCACTCCACTTCCAAACGAAACAGACACAAGCGACAATACGCTCACTGAAGGTTGGATTTTAGTCACGGTTGTAGGGGATGTGAACGGCGATGCTAGGGTTAGCGTTGCAGATATGGTTCAGGTGGACATTGCCCTAGGAACCCGGCCGGGAGACCCCAACCACAACCCGAACGCAGACGTGAACGATGACGGCAGAATCAGCATTGCAGACATGGTTCAGATAGACATTCACCTAGGCGAAAAATGGTAAGGACCACTTAGGGATAGAAGAAAATTCAAGTTTGTTGAAAATTTCCAACATGTTTAGGGGTTGCTCTACGTCTAGTTTGACTAACAGGCTTCAGTTTCTTAGTATAGAGAGAGAAGAGGTATTCGAAATCGACCTTGCTCATGAAGGAAGAGATCATTTCTTCCAGATAGCGCGTCGAGCGTATGATGTTTGTGTAGGTCACGAGACCCAGAAGCCGGCCGTTTTCAACAATGGGAAGCTTCTTGATTTTCCACTCCGCCATCAATCTGACACCATCACGGAGTTCTGTTTGAGTTTTCCCCACTATAAGGGGCTTTGACATAATCTCGCCGACTTTTCTCATGAGCATGTCGTTCACTTTGATCTTCTTCGTGTTTTTTGGACTCAGCAAAACCCTCTTCAATATGTCTCTCTCGGTAACAATTCCGACGGGCTTTTTGCGCCTCATCACAATTAGGCATCCTATGTCGTGTTTGTTCATTAGTTCAACCACCGTCTTCACAGTTGCTCTTTCTCCTACTGTTATAACGTTCTTGGTCATGACGTCTCCGAGTTTTAATGATTTAGGCATTAAGGCAACCCTCTGACAATGCATAGTAAAAATCGTCAAAAAATAGGTTATGAATACAGAATATGAAGCACCGCTCAATAGGGAACGCGTATTTATTAACCAACGTTCAGATGCAAATCAGCTACGTTTAAAAACTTTCTTAACGAGGTCTATTCATCTCGTCTCTTTTAAGGTGGATTGCTGCCACAGTGGCGTCAACGTTTTTCTCTTCAACCACCAAAATTATTTGAGATGTATGGGGTGCAAAGATTCCTCTTTTTATGTTGATTTTTGGTATGGCTCCTATGGCGATTGAAGCGACGCCCGGCGAGTCTTTCATCCTGTCTCCGATGAGGGTCACGACGCCAACGCCGTATTCTATCGTTAGGTTTTCGTCAAACCCTTTGAGCCTTTCTTCGTATTTTCTGATAAACTCTGAGTCTAGGAATAGGAAGTCTCGAATTCTTTCCCCTGTCTCCAGCGTTTCAGTTCCTAGGTCAAGGAAGTCGTTGCGGCTTTCCCAAATCCTTAAAGAATCCTCTAAAGATCTGCTTTTTTCGTCGTGTATTGAAAGAATTGCGCAGCCTGATTTTCCTGTCACGCACTTCACAGTTTCGCCGGTAATGCTTTCAGACTGAATCACTGTGTATTTTTCAGGAGAGTGTATGGGCACCACTTTTATGGGTTGCTTGAATTGTCTAGCCATTGAGATGGCGGCGTCTTGAACAATTTTCATTCCCATCATTGATGCTTTATGGGCTTCGTTGTAGGTGAGAGATGTCACGTGCTCTGTTTTCTGTCTTTTAACTATCTGTGGATCAGCACTTTGAACTGGCAAATCTTTGAACAATAGGGTTTCAACGTGGTATTGACCTTTTAATAGGCATGAGATGAAAACCGCTGTTAGGTCGGAGCCACCTCTTCCAAGAATTGTTTCAAGACCGTCCGCTGTTACGCCTAGGAAGCCTGCTTGCGAAACTATCTTACCCTCTTCCAGCGACTCGACAAGGTGACTGAGCCGTTTCTTACTTGCCTCATAAAGGGGTGCAGCATTTTCGAAGTTGTCGTCTGTAACAATGGTCCAATGCTCCTTAGGAATGTGGCACGAGTTGAGACCGTTAGCCTTCATAATGTATTCCATGAGTACAGAGGTTGGGAGTTCTCCGCCACTGGTCAGGACCTTTGCTTTAGCGTTCCCGTGAAACCTTTTACTGATTAAGGCGAGGGCTTCATCTGTTTGCTTTCGATATTTCCTCAATTCGGAGAGCAACTGCTTCAAATACGTGCCTTTGACATAGGTTTTTGCTATTCTTTCGTAGGTGTTGAAGATGGAATCCACTGAAATGGGTCTAGACTGAGTGTAGGATTCGCCTATCCTAATGAGTTCATCGGTGTATCCCGTTGGCGCCGAGAAAACAACTATTGGACCTAGATCATCTCTGTCCTTGAGTTCTCTTATGCGTTCCAAAATGGTTGGAATGCTTTTTCCTTCGGGATCCAAGAGACCTCCGCCGAATTTTGCCACTGAAAGCTTTCTCATTCGCTTGACTTCTCCATACAGCCAACAGAAGAAAAGAGTTGACACTAAAAATCTTTGCGCTAAACGATTCAAAGCTTTTCTTGTGAAAAAAAGATTTAGGTCTCTTAATGCGTACTGAAATTGTAAGCTTTGCGGTGGCTTAGATGTTCTTTCATGTGCTGCTAACCACTAAATGCGACCTACAGTGCAAGTATTGTTATGGAAAATCATGCGAAGATATGGATGCTGATTTTGGAGACTTTGAAGTGGATTATTCTTTGCCCAGCGAAATCACCTATGACATAGAAGTCTTAAGGAAGTTTTTTGAGAAAGACCCTGAGCCTGTCATAATTTTTTATGGTGGCGAACCAATGCTCTGCATTGGCAAAATGAAGCAGATTATGGATAGGGTTCGGGCGAAACATTTTGTGGTTCAGACTAACGGTTTGCATTTGAATAGGCTTGAGCCAGAGTATGTGAATAGACTTTGTTCAATTTTTGTTTCCATAGATGGTGATGAAGAATTAACTAACTATTACAGGGGGAATGGAGTTTACCGAAGAATAGTTGAGAATGTTAGGCTGGTTAGACGGAACGGGTTTAAAGGCGAGTTAATTGCGAGAATGACTGTGATGGAGGAAACTGACATTTACGAGCAGGTTATGTGGCTTTTAAACAATCCTGACTACTCTTTCCATTCAGTTCATTGGCAGCTTGACGCTGGGTTCTGGAAAAACGACTTCCCAGAAAGACCCTTTGCGAAGTGGGTTGAAGAAAACTATAATCCTGGAATAAGTGGGCTTGTAGAGTTTTGGGTTGACTTCATGGAGAGCGAAGGTAAGGTTTTGAGGCTTTATCCATTTTTGGGGGTAATGCAATCCCTTCTTAAGGGTGAGGAGAGCTTGTTGAGGTGTGGGTCCGGCTGGATAAATTATAGCATACAAACTGACGGTCACATAATACCGTGCCCGATTATGAGTGGAATGAAAGGCCATTATCTAGGTCATATCTGGAATGCAAATCCGCTACGGTTGAGGAAGGTTTATGTTGAAAATCCATGCATCAAATGTGAAATTCTAAATGAATGTGGAGGAAGATGCTTATACGCGAACATAACGAAAAGATGGAGCGAGGAGCAATACGCTTTAGTGTGTAAAAGCATCAAAAATCTTGTTGAATCGCTCAAGGCTAGTCTGCCAAGGGTTAAGAGATTAATTAAGAATGGAAAAATTAGGCTTTCAGACTTCGAATACGTGAAATACAACAGTTGCGAAATAACACCATGAAGCAACTAAGTTGGTTTCTAACGTTCATTGGATGGCGCGGGGTGCGGGATTTGAACCCGCGCGGCCCAAAAGGACCACAGGCTTAGCAGGCCTAGACTCCCAACGGAACTGCCCCCTACCAGGCTAGGGCAACCCCGCCCCCACAACCAAAATACTCTGTGACCGGACAAGAGATATAAACGTATTTTCCAAACATAACTGGAAAAGGCGAGGAAAAAAGTGAGAATTCACGTACTCAAAAAGTGCAATGAGTTACCAAGCGTAACAAAGAATGAAATCGAAAACAAAAAGCGTCTCTTGGCAGAGTGCATCAGTTATATAGAGAAGGACGCAGGAGCAGAATACCCGCCTGTCATAGTTTCACCATGCCTATTTTTCAGCAGAACCGCCGGCAAAATCTTTTTCGCAGGAGCCGCAACAGGCCCTATAAAAGTGAAAGACAAAGCACTATGCATCGTCATCGTTTCACTACCCACCCTACTTCACTTCGACAAAGACCTAATTCTTGGAATACTAGCCGAAGAGTTCCTCCACTACACCTTTTTCATCGCCTGCTGGATAAAAGGACAAACAGCCCCACCAAAAGACAAAGACAAACGACACAAACCTGAACTCTGGTTCAAAAACCCCTACATAATCAAAAGCTACGAAAAAGCCCAAAAACAAAAACCAACCCCACAGGAATTTCTGAAAATAAAACAAGACTGGGAAAGAAAGGGAGGACCCATCTCCGACGGCACCGAATTGAAACTAGACAAAATCAACAAAGTTTGTATCCCACAAGACATAAAAAAGAAACTCTCGGAAAAGAAGCTAATATAACGAACAAGACACGCAAATTTTAGCAACTTTGATCTTGCAAAAAACTAACCGATAGGGGGAGGGGGGCTATAGAGAGGTCTAGAAAGAAAAACACAAAAATTAATTCACCCCTAACCAATCAATACATGAATCAAGAAAAGGGCCGGTCGTCTAGCATGGTTAGGACATTGCCCTTACGAGGCAAAGGTCGCAGGTTCAAGTCCTGCCCGGCCCACTAAAACAAAAACCCTCCACCAACAAACTCCTCTATTTTCTTTGGACAAAAAGGCGCCAAAACAGCATAGGAAAGAAAACGCCCAAACCTCGGCATAAGACCCACAGCAGAGGTTCCCAACTTACACACAACCACATGTTCAAGCAACCCCAGAGACTCCACCCTAACCACATCACGAGCGTGTTTCGACGCGTACACGGCACGCTTAACATCAGAAAAAGGGGCACCAAAAACCAAAAGTCGATCAAGGCTAGAGCGAATCCAACGCCTAACTTGAGAGAGCTGAGACTCCGACAGCTCGGCTTCTACACATTTCTCTTCAGTCTCTACACTACCAACCAACTTCACCTTAAGCGGCAGATTTTCACAGAGACAGAAAAGATCACTTATCTGCTGAAGAGAAAGCTCCTTTCCGTCAACAAGCTGAGCCCGAAGACTCTTCAACGGAACCACAGCATCACAGACTCGGGGAGAAAAAACCCCTACATCCACACGAAGCTGATCCTCGCTCTGTCCAAGAGAAATGACTCGCCCCCGCACAACAGAAAGCTTCTTCAGCCCTTCAGCGGAAGTCGGTGCCAACCCTACTTCTCGATCCAAATAGTGCAACGCAACGGTTTCGTCCTCCCCAGAAACCTCCACTTGAACCCATCCACTATCTGTTTTACTAACAACCCTCAACCTCACCCTAAGCCCTTTACACAAAGACAAGAAGTAGGGTTCAAAAGTTTCAGCGGAGAAGGGCCCATACACCTTTTCAAGCAGCGTTACTATCGGCATCCAAATCACCGATCAACGAAGAAATCTCTTCGTGTAGCCTCTTAATTCCCTCAATGGAAGAACGCGGCAGTTCCTTTGAAAACTTCTTGATAGTTCGTTCGATTGGCACCCTCCGCGACCCCTCAACCAACTTATCAGCGTAAGTTACAATTTTCTCCTCTAAGGTTTTTGGCAGATAACTTTTAACCGGCCACCCCAAACTTCTAGCCTCATCCAAGGTTATGCCGCTTCCGGCGTGACGCTCAATGATGGAAACGATGGAAGCAGGCAGACCCAACGACTTAGCTATCTCCGCGCCCACAACCACGTGATCAACACTATGAGTTTTTGACCGTCCAATGTCGTGGAGGAGCGCCCCAATTTGAACAAGCTGGACATCAACGTTTAACCCCTTCTTTTTGCAGGCTTCAGCAATCTGCACAGCGACTGTCTCAACAGCCCTGCAATGTTCAACAACCTTTCTGGAACATCCAGCTTTCAAAAGGAGACTCAGTGCTTTTCGCCTAGAAGGCAGCTCCTCACTCACCCAGCTCCTTCCTTAACTCCCCAATTTTCTTGTTTAAAGCCTCGATGAGCAGACTGTTGTCAAAGTGCATCATGGGCTTGTTACACGTGGAACATCGAAAAACTAGTTCTACAGCTTTTTCGAAAGGAACCCGCTGACACTGAGGCGTGTAGCAATAGTAAAAGTCGTGGCCTTTCTCATATTCAAGTCTAGCTTGCAACTTCTCTAAGACGCGCCTTTTCTGATTCAAGATAAAACCTTCAAGCTGGTCAGGTTGAAGCTTCCAGTGGAAAACGAACCACCCAGTGGTTTCATCGCGGGACCTTCTAAGGGCCACGAGGGAGTGGTCGTAAAGCTTGTAGAGAATTTTGCGAACCGAGTTCAGGCGTACCCCTGTTTGATTGGAGATTTCGTCGTCTGTGATTTCATTTACTCCCTTGAGGGCATCAATAATTTTGACAGCCTCTTCACTACCAAAGACCTCAGCAACTTTCGTCAAAGTTTCGTCATCAACGAATAACATCGGAAAGCCTCTGTGAATGTTTTACCCCATCTACAGTATAATATGTAACTGTGAAACTTAAATCTCTTTACATTGCTTCTAACTCGACACTGCTCACGCTTCAATCAGAAGACCTAAAATACGAAAAAGTTTACTCCGCGATTTACCCTTCACTTGCGCGAAGATTCTTCGGACTCATCCTTCTCATACTCAGATTCCGATAGATTTTCCCAGCCAATACAGGCCAATGTTCCATCTGGATTATTAACCAGCCTCCTCTTCACTCTAAGGCCACACCTCAAACATTTTCTTTTGGTGAACACCTGTCTAGTCTCGGTTCTGTAAGATGTTGGAACTATAATTCCAGGTTCTTTCCAACTAATTACAACTGACTCGCCATAATTTCTCCACTTATGTAATCTAAGTTTGCATAACCAGTTTGGATTCTGCCCCCTTACCATAGACTTCCCCATCTAAAATTAATACCCATTAGATTTCAACGTTTCTACGTTTTCTTCCAGCAAAGCGTATATGGTTTAAGCTATGACTACGTTCATTAAGAATTTTAACCAGTGAAAACGTTACAATAGTGGTAGAATGGTGGAAATGATAAAACAGAAAGTTTACGTGCTCCGCCTCGGGCATAGGGCGGAACGCGACAAAAGAGCGACCATGCACATATTTCTGACGGCTAGAGCACTTTCCGCCTCAGAAGTTATTTACTCTGGACAAAGAGATTTGGACTTAGAAAAGAGAATTCAAGCCCTTGTAGACAATTGGGGTGGACCCTTCAAAGTTAGGTACGAGAAAAACTGGAAGAGGGAAATAGAGAAATGGAAGGAGAAGGGAGTAGCATGCCACTTAACCATGTACGGAATCAACGTTGATGACTGCCTGGATAAAATTCCGAAAGACAAAGAAATTCTGGTCATAGTGGGTTCCGAAAAAGTTCCAAAAGATGTTTTCCAATTGGCGAACTTTAACATCGCAATAGGCAATCAACCCCACTCTGAAATAGCAGCACTAGCCATATTCCTAGACAGACTTTTTCAAGGGAAGGGACTCAAAAAGGAGTTTGAGGGAGCAAAAATAAGGGTGACTCCGCAAGAAAGAGGAAAGAAAGTCAACTTTAAACCCTAAAAATCCTAGACGGGTATAGGGGGTATAAAGAGAATCAAGTGTTAAAGGTTCCGCCAAGTTGTTCCACGCGTCCCCTTACCTTGTCCGCAAACCATGGAATCGACTCAAAAACGACATTTACGCACTCACCCTCATACTTGAGGTCCCGCACGTCGGCGCGGCTGAAAAGCCATGAAAGAAACGACAGAGATTCATTTGTTGTCGGGAGGGAGAAGGACGCTCGAACGTACTCCTTTAGGTGAGTAGCTATCTCCCGCTTGAGTGAATCCATGTTCACCCTATACAGTGCGGAAACGGGCACAGAGTTCGGTGCTATTTCATTCAAAGCATCAGTTTCGCGTTGGATCTCACTGTCTGACAGTAAATCTATCTTGTTGAGCACTGTCACGATAGGGATTCCTGAGGCACCTATTGCTTGAATCGTGTCGAGGCAGCAGGACAGCTTCCTCTCAATCTCCTCGTGGGGCTCGCCCACATCTACAACAAGGAGAATCATGTCTGAGAAAATAGTTTCTTCAAGGGTTGAGTGAAATGCTTCTATGAGCGTCAGTGGGAGACGATCAATAAACCCAACAGTGTCTGTTAGCAAAACCTTCCTCCCAGATAGACTCACCGCCCTAGTCGTTGTGGAGAGGGTGGTGAACAAACCTGGGTCCACTGGGACAGCTTCTTCGGCAAGAGCGTTGAACAAGGAGCTCTTGCCAGCGTTAGTGTAGCCAGCCAGAGAAATCATAGAAAAGCCCAATTCGAGTCTGCGGACTCGATGCAAACGTCGCTTTCTTCGTATCTTCCTCAGCTTGTCCTGTATAAAGTGAATTCGCCGTCTTATGGTCTCGTAGTAAAGGTCCACCTCGTACTTTCCCAGCCCCATAAACCCTGGCTGCTCGCCCAACCTTGCCAGTCTCACCCTCTCCCTTGCACGAGGCAACTCGTATCTCAGTTTAGCCAGCTCAATCTGAAGCTTGGCTTCTGAGGTTGAAGCCCTCCGAGCGAAGATCTCCAGAATGAGTTGGAAACGGTCAACAGCCTCAACGCCAGTTGTCTTGGCTAGGTTGTAGGCTTGAACAGGTCTAAGTTCATTGTCAAATATGGTTTTCTCAACCCCATTTTTGGCGACCAACTCAGCCAGTTCCTCTGCTTTGCCACTGCCAATCTGATAGCTCGGATCAGGCTCTCTCACCTGTTCAAGGGAGCCTACAACCTTGTATCCAGCCGATTCGGCGAGGCTCCGAAGCTCGTCTAAGCTGGGGCGCGCGGATGGAAGTCGCCGCTCAACTATGACCGCTCTCGTTCTTCGGTTACCTCCATTTTCCTCTTCTTTACATGGGCTACTTCTCCGAGAGTTACCTCGCGGGGCTGAAGTAAATGTGTAGAGGAAACCTTGAGTTCTGAAAGCGGAGCAAGTAGCTTCACTCTCAGCGTGTGTTCGAGTTTACTCGCAAGCTTGTGATCGGGGGTCATTTTCCCGCTCTCAATCTTCCGAAGAACAGAAACCTTTTCTCCGATTTTTCTGCCCAAATCCTCGTGGCTCAACCCCAACTTTTCTCTTCCCTGCCTCACGCGTAAACTAAAATTGTCCACGAGCTCCAACTCTTGGACGGGTTCTGGAGGCTGCTTCTTTGTCATGATCTTGGGCGGAGAAGGCTTCGCTAGCCTTTTCACGCGTTTTGGAGGCGGTAGTTCCCAAGAAGTTGAACTCAGCTTGACGCAGTTTCCGCAAACAATCATTTTGGCTCCCTCAATAGTCGCTCCGTAGGGTTTCCCCACGATTCGACATCCACAGACCTCGCAACGCACAGAATCTTCACCTAAACCGTTTTATCGCAAACGATTCTTTATACTCGTCGAATCTAAATGGTGAAAACATGTGTGATAAACTTACCGCTCTCCAAAAGATCAGGAATATAGCAGACTACCAGTTTGGAAAGGATGTGGGAGAAAAACTCTTTCCAGACGAGGTTAAAATTGTTCATTCCAGAAGAACAGGGAAAATACGCCACATTTATCTGGACAAAAAAATACTGGCAACCCTCCGACCCACAAACGGTCTTTTTTCATTAACCATCACAGGAGCCAAAAGAATGATGGAAGACGCGAAAGCCCGACGGCTGTGGATTAAGGTTGGGGCAGAAGCCGAGCCGTTTGTCGCTAGGGGCAAGAGCGTCTTCGCCAAACACGTGACCGACGCTGACGAAGAGATTCGCCCTCAAGAGGAAGTGATTGTTATAAACGAAGATAACGAGGTTTTGGCGGTGGGAAGAGCATTGCTAACTGGAAAAGAGATGAAAGCTTTTGAAAGAGGGGTGGGGGTGCGAGTGCGGAGAGGCACCGCAGAAGAAGTTAAGAAGGAAACGCTGAAAGTATAGTAGACGAGGAGAACTGCTTTGATGAGGAGAAAGGTGAGCCCTAGAGAGGCAAAGAGAATGATGCAACGCATGGGCCTCAGCATGGAAGGAATATCCGATGTCGAAGAGGTCATCATCCGAACGAGCACAAAAGAGATCCTTGTGGAAAACCCAGAGGTTGCTGTGCTCGACCTTCATGGACAGAAAATATTTCAGGTAACGGGACAGATCACTGAGAAAAAAATTGAGAAGAAGATGGAGATTCCAGAGGAAGACGTTAGGCTTGTTGCGGATCAGACTGATAAAAGCATGGAAGAGGCGGAAAAAGCGCTTGAGGAGACAGGGGGCGACCTTGCAAAGGCTATACTTCTCCTTCAAGCAAAAGGCTAAAGACGAAGCTAGCTCAAGGGCATTAAGAAACCTTATACGTCAATTATCTCACGAATAAGTTGAAATGAAGCCAAACCCTGAGATTAAAGTCATAGACATAAGTGAAAACCCAGAGTATGAGAGATACCTTTACAAGTGTCTTGCACCAATCCCTTCCGGAAAATATGGGAAGAGACATGAATATTTAGAAGCCGCCATTCCAAGGGGTTTTCACAAAAAACTCTTATCTCTTGATGGGAAAATTGTTGGTCAAATCGAATATACCCCAGCAGAAACTTCTGGTTATCCCATCAGCGGCAACAATATCATCGTGATGAACTGTATTTGGGTGTTAAGAAAGGCGAAAGGACTCAACCTTGGAAAGCGACTATTAACTGACATGATGAAGAGCGAAAAGAAAGCAGTGGGCTTTGCCACAATAGCTTTAGAAAACCATTGGAGCCCATGGTTGAGAAAGGAGCATATGGAAAAACTCGGCTTCAAACCACTCGACTCAATCAAAGTAATGCATAAAACAAAACACAGGGGGCAATGCTTCAAAATACACCTTATGTGGCTGTCAACAACTAAAAACGCAAGTCCACCAACATGGAATAAAACAAAACTTCTGGAAGGAGTAAACTTCTGCCTGGCCCACCCACTTTATCACCCAGAGAAACCGAAACTAAAAGAAATCCTTGAAATATGCTAATTTTCCATATATTCAAAACTGTTTGAGCACGTCTTGTTTTTCCATGATGTAACCGCAGTAGTGACACTTTAAGCAAAGTGGTTCCTCGCCCTCCACATAAAACGTAGGCTGTATTGGTTCACTGCTGTTGGAGACGCAAGCAGGGTTTGCGCATTTCACTATTCCACGTATGACAGGGGGCAGCTTAACCCGCTGTTTTTCCATGACCCTGTAGTCCCGGACTATGTTAATTGTTGCGTGGGGGGCCAACAAAGCTATCTTATCCACCTCCTTTGAATTTAGTTCTCTCCCCTCCACCTTTACCATATCTTTCACTCTGAGCTTTTTGCTAGGAACGTTCATGGCTACTGTCACAACCCCACCTGTGCGACCAGTGATTCCCAGAATCTTTACCACATCAAGTGCGTGGCCAGACGTAATGTGATCAATTACTGTACCGTTTTTAATCTTGGACACCCGCAGTGTTTTTTTAGCCATGTTCGCCAACCTTCTGGAACTATTATCTAAGGTTCTGGAATAAAAAGAGTTATTTGTGGTTTGTTAAATCTTGTTTGGTGTCAAGGTTGGAGTTTAAGGGAAGAGACATAATTTCAATTAAGGATTTCACGCGCGAAGAAATTGATTACGTCTTGAAAATTGCTGGTGCCATGGAGCCAGTTGCGAAAAGCGGCTCAGACATACTTCAAAGAAAGACGCTGGCAACCCTCTTTTTTGAGCCTAGCACACGAACCCGACTGAGCTTTGAGGCAGCCATGCACAAGCTTGGGGGGTCGGCAATAGGGTTTGCAGAGGCGGAGATAGCCTCGGTTAGGAAAGGGGAAAACCTTGCAGACACTGTGAGGGTTGTGGAAAGCTATGCTGATGTCATTGTTTTGCGACATCCGCTGGAGGGAGCGGCTCGACTCGCAGCTGAATTCGCAAGGGTTCCAATAATTAACGCCGGGTCCGGCGCGGAAGAGCATCCGACACAGGCGCTGCTCGATTTGTATACAATTCTGAAGGAGAAGGGAAGAATCGACGGGCTTAACATTGCTTTGATGGGGGACCTGCGTTACGGACGCACGGTTCATTCTCTCGCATACGCGTTGTCGCTCTATGACGTGAGGTTGCACCTGGTTTCGCCGGAGTCTCTTCGGATGCGTAGGGAGGTGCTAGAAGTCATTAAAGAGAAGATAGAGGTTTTGCAGAAAACTGAAATTGAAGGAATCCTACCAGAAATGGACATACTCTATGTGACGAGGATTCAGAAGGAGCGTTTTCCAGATCTAGCCGAGTACGCCAAGGTTAAGGGGGCGTACAAGATAGACCTTGAGACGCTGAAAAACGCGAAGAAGGACATGATTATTCTGCATCCACTTCCGAGGGTTGAAGAAATCGCTGCTGAGGTGGATTCGACACCTCACGCCAAATATTTTCAGCAGGTTTGGAACGGCATAGTCACGAGGATGGCACTCCTAGCACTTGTCTTAGGAGTAATAGAATAACTCTTGGAGGAATCTTTGATGTTTGGTTCTCTCTTTATTATTTTATAGACCCCCCTATACCCCCCCTCTTGCGATTTTCCATTTAAGGATTGACTTTCTTTTGGCGTTATCTCAGGCGCAATAAACTGAACCATATTAAGCATAGCTTGAAATAAAGGAGTTGAAGAAGCCATAAAACAACGATAAAGGAGGGTACACATGGATAAAATAATCTATAAGCCTCCCAAATGTTCGGGTTGTGGAGAAGAGCTAAACACCGTTTACGAAAACGTTTACGAAACCTACACCTTTAACTCTGAAAGAGGAACCTACTCAGGAGAGGCTGTGGACGCTGAAATACGATGTCCCCACTGCAATTGCAAACTATGGGACATATTTCCCGAGGGACCATGCAATTATAAAGCTAAACGAAAACATTCTTGAGGTTGAACAAGAGAGGATAACTAAAGAGATGAGAACTCACTGCAACTCTGTTTACGACGCAATCCTGTATCTGTCTTGGAGTTCTTTCTTTTTCGCTTCGTTCCACCCGCTTACTGCTTGGTAGTAGCCTGTTACTCTCGACCACCATTCTACGTCGGGGGATGCACAGCTGGGACATTGCTCGTTTATGCCTCCTGTAACCCTTCCGCAGCTGTTGCAGATTGTTAGGTCCTTAGTATAGGCGTAGTAGCCCACATTGGTCCGGGTGGCTATCCTCTGAGTTAGTTTGTAGAGCGCCTCTGGATCTGGAGAGTTTTGTCCAAGCCAGACGTGGAACATGTTTCCTCCGCTTAAGAGTGGGAAGAACTTCTGCTCTACGTCTATCCTATCAATTAGGTCTGTTTTGGCCCCCACGTAGACGTGGGTTCCGTTGCTGTAGTAGATGGGAACATCTGTTTTCCCGTCGGCAAGCGCAGACCTTGCTCCGTCTAAGTCTCCTTTAACGAGTTTCTCAGCTTTATCGCGATACTCCTCTGTTAGAAGGTCTGCCACCGCAAATCTCTGAGCTGTAGACTCGGCAGGGGTCCTAGCCAAAGCGATTTTTATTCCGCTCTTTTCTTGGAGCTCCTTTCTATACTTCTGCATTTCCAAGATTAATCTAACCAGTATCCTTATGGCATCCGTGTGCTCGTGAAGTTGATAGCCCGTGTGCCACTGAGCCATCTCGTTTCCACCCACCAAACCTATGGTGAAGACAAGTTCGTCGAAGTCCACAGCTGGAGGACCTTTCCGACCGGTCTTGGGATCTATCGGCCGTTGAGTGGCGAAGGGAATCCTATTGCGCTTTAATATTAGGTTCATCCACTTCTTCTTGATTCTAAATATTTCAACCGCGTAATCCATGAGTCTGCGACTCTCCTCGAAGAGTTTGGAGTCTTCTCCGTTGGCTTTGTAGGCTATTCTCGGAAGGTTTAGGCTTACAACCTGCCAACTCCCCATGGTGAAGTGCTTTCCGTTATTGAAATATAGCTTATCTTCGAAGTCTGTGCTGTCTTCAGGCGTTTCAACGAAGCAGTAGGCGCAACATTGATAACAGGACACGCCTTTGCCGTAGCCCCTGTAAGCTGGCATCATGTTGTCGAAGTAGGGGGTTCCAAACTTGGCTACAACCCTGTGAACGTCTAGCCAGAACTCGTCGTACTCCGGCCTGAAAAACTCGGGGCTTATACTGTTTTCGAGTTTTGGGAAGTTGAAGGGCTTCCCCCAGTAGTCACCATGATAAGCAACGTTGTAAAGCGCCCTAAACATTAGGCGAACCTCGTCTTCGTAGTCTCCGTAGACATCTGGCCCAACCCGCCCGCTCATCACTATGGGAACCTTTCTCCAGATCTCTGGGACCCCGGGTTGCACCTGAACGTTGCTGAAGACAAGTTGCCCGCCCCTAGCCACATAGGCTTGAGTGTACTCAAAAAACATCATCTGCATGAGTTGCTTAACTCTTTCATAGCTTAGTCCCCTCATGTAGGGAGCAAGGAAAACTAGAAAGTTGTAGAAGCCCTCACCGCCCGCGAAGTTTGTCTGTGCAGAAGCAAGAATCTTGGCTGTGTGAAGGATCGCAACTTCCGGATGCTTAGCTGGACCAGCAATGCTCGTTCTGGTGCCCATCCCGTCTGGCATTAAGCCGTAGTAAAAGAAGTAGCGTAGGTCCCAATCTTGACAGAAAGGCCTCGTTCCAAAGTATTCTAGGTCATGTATGTGCAGATCGCCAGCCAAGTGAGAGTCAGCCAGTTTCGGAGACATTAGGAGCAGGTACTCTTCTCCAGAAACCCAGTCCGCCTTTCTCTTGTGGGCAGTCTCAGCGTTTGGCTGGAGATTCGCGTTTTCGTTAGCTTTGTAGCCCTGCCCCACATCCATTAGGTAGGCGTCGTAAACGGGTGCCCCTACTCTGGTTAAAATATTACGGTAAGTGGCGTACTCCGGCTTTTCCCTCGACTTGTCAAGTAAGACATTGTTTACCAGCTCCCTTATGAGGGGTCCGCTTATGAAACTGAGCTGTAGGTTTAAGACTTTTCTCTCAACCTCTGTGGCTATCTGCTCAGCCTCTTCCTCACTTATCGGCTTTACCTCATAGAACTCCTTGGCGAGCTTTGTCTCTGTTAAGAGCTGTTTCACGATGGCGTTTCGATCCCACGGCACGATGAAACCATCGCTTCTCCTGACCGTGGGACGCGTCTCACTCGTATCCACCTACCTCCCCTCTAAAATCTCTAAAATCTTAGCATCCGCTAGCCTATCTCCATCAAAAATCTGGTTCTCTGTATAAACCACATCTCCAACTTCTAGGGCTGGAGCCGACAGAACTACCAAGTTTCTCATGACCAGACCTGTCATAACATTTACCTCGTCTAGGTTCTTCTCTTCAAACTCTGCATTCCTCTCTTTCAGCCACTCTTTCAGCAAAGCGCATCTGGGGCATCCGTCGCACGTGTAAACTACTATTTTATTCCGGGACAGCAAGTTCGCAGAGTGTTCAGATGAACCCATGAAAACCACCTCGCACGGTGCGGTGGGGTAAGATAGAGGTAGGGATGCGAGTGGTATTTTAAATTAATTAGAAAAACTTGTTTAAAATTCTGTATTAAATTAGTCGGAAATTAACATGTACGGTGCTCGCTCGCCCAAAGCAATTCGCTGGGCTGGCGTCCATCGAGATGATGCCAAATGTTTGGCGGGTACACGGCTGAAGCAAATTAGCATATTAACTGACCCACACAACGGGCACTTCGGCACTACTCCATAAAAAGTTTTTTGACAACGAGCGCAGTAAGCGAGGTTTCGGTTGTAGGTGTAGAGTCCCACATGGTAGGTTTTGGTGATCTGTCTTGTGGCGGATAAAAGCTCGTCTGGGTTCTGCTCTGAGTCAGCGAGCTGTATGAGGGCAAGGTGGCTCCCCGAAGTCAACTTGTGGAACCTCTGCTCGACGCTTAAGCGGTTTTTCCAAGGAATGTTGGCTTTGAGGGGTGCAGCAACCATGTCGGTGTAGAAGGGCTGTTCCTTGCCTCCCTGAACCTTAACCCTAGCCCAGCCGTACCTCTCCACATCCAATTCCGCCAGCCTCTCAGCGGCGTGGGCGCTGGACACCATTGAGAGAACTGCACGAGTTTCAGGTTTTTTCGCACTTCTCTTGACACTATTGAAAAGGCTTTTCACAATTTCTTCAGCCAAACCGAGGGCATCTTCGTCTTCGTATAAGGCTTTTCCAGACAGCGACTGGACTGCCTCATTTAGCCCCACAAAACTGACGAGGCGGGAGGAGTTTTCAAGTCGGAAGTATGGGTCGCCGTCGGTTTCTTGAGTTAGGAATGGGAGGAGACCATCTCTTGCGCGGCGCTTTATCGTTCGGTATTTTATTTCCAAGGCGCGCAGGGCCATCTCTAACTGTTCGTCTAAAAGCTTGAAAAATCTGGTTCTATCTCCCTCCGAGTCATACGAGACCCTCGGAAGGTTTATTATGACGCTGTCGAGGCTTCCTGTTTGCAGGGTGTCCAGCTCCCAGTCTCCTTTCCAGTCAGTGGCAAATCTGCACCCCGTTGCAGTGTAGGAAGCTTGCCTTTGTTCTTTGGGGCAGAGGTTGGCGAAGTAGGGAAGCCCGGTTTTGGCCGCGAGCATATGAGATTGAAAGAGGAGACCCTCGCATTCTTTGCTTGTGAGCGTTTCTGGCCTTAGCTTTATGATTAGGCTGGGGTTAAAAACAGGTTTGTGCCTGTCGTCTTCAAACATCACTTCGAGGAGGAGGGAAGCGATCAAGCGGGTTTCCTCTGAGAAATCCGCGTAGTAGCCGACGTTCTTTCCACCGGGTCCGATGGCTTCCCCTTTCTCTAGGAACTCGGGGACAGCGAGTTCTATTCCGAGCGAAGCCTCTATTGGAAGACCCTTGTCTGAAAGAAACTGGTTTAGGTTTGAGACGGAGAAGCTTAGGCCTTCTCTTATCCTCTCAGCTGTTAGGCCTTGGGCAAATGGTGCTAGGAAAACGTTAAAGAAGTCCAGGGCCTGCTCTCCAGAGATTTCTGTGGCAGCGAGTTTGAGGAGGTTGGACGCTGTTAGTAGTGCAGACTCGAAACTTTTGGGGGGCAGATAAAAGGGTCCTGTGAAGCCCACTCTTCTAGGGTTTAGTCCCTGCCGAAAGAAGAAGCGAAGGTCGTGCATGAACTCGTTTGGCTTTAGTATCCAACAACCAAGGTTATTGATGTGGAGTGCCCCGGAGAGGTGGGCGTCGGCGATGTCTCGGGGAAGCACGTTTAGGAGGGTGTACTCCTCCATCACCGCGTCTCCTGCTGCCCTGTGGACAGCTTCAACGCCTAGCGATAGGGTGCCTATCGACCGTATTAGTTGGGTTACGTCGTGGACTGGGAGTCCTAGGCGTGTGAGTTTGTGTCGATATTCCTCAAGTCCCTTTTCTATAAGGATTGCGTTCACGATTTCTCTTATGAGTGGGGCTGTGAGGTATTTTGTTTTGAATTCTGAAAGGCGTTTTTCCGTTTCCCTTGAAATCTTCTGCGCTAGGTCTATGGGCACGTTTGCCTCCTTCACAAGCGACTCTGCAATCTTGTTTCTGTCAAACTCTTCCATTGCCAAGCGTGAAGTGCGAACAAGCATCCTTCTCCTCTTGAAGAAGCGCTCTCTGACTTCTTCAGCCACCCCGACCATCATCTGTCCGAGTTCGGTGAGGCGGTACTTCTTGGTTTTCACGTCTGGCTCAATGAGGTTTGCTTTTAGGAGGAACTTTAGATGGTAGGCGAATCTGCCAGCGTCTCTGCTGGGGTTGAGGCGGAGTATGTCCATGATTTCGGTGTAGGAGAGGGGTCCCCTCTCGAAGAGGAGGTTCAGAACTCTCAGTCGCATAGTGGATGAAACCGCCTTAAGCACTCCCACACCTGACCGCCGGCTAGACAAAACACGAACACCACAGTTACTAGTGTTTGTTTAGTTTAAAAAATTAGATGTCCCGTTTCTGTTTATTCTAATGAACCGCTCATTGAGAGGCGCTTTCCCTAAGCTATATATGTGTCTTTCAAGGGAAATCACAAATGTGAACGTATCTAGAATTATTTTAAAAGAGCTTTAAACCATATAAACTAAAACTCGGAGGTGAGAACCACGTCTGGAGATATAATAGTTCAATTACATCTATTAATTGCTGGCATTTGCTTTGGGATCGTGGGAAACATCATGGCAGAGGCCTCATGAAATTACTTGATCTTGCGAAAGTAAAATGGTGGGGGTATGTTATTATTTTCATCTTTGCAGCTATTAGCCTTATCTTGATTGGTTTCGTTCTGTTGTTCTGATTTCGGTAACCGGCAGGGAAATCTGGCCGTCAACTAACCATCGAAGTTGTTTAAGGCCTCTCAAGGAAAATCGCATAATATGTGGCCGTCAATAACGCTAAGGTGTAACTTACAAGCGCGACATTTTTCAATTGGGATCTCTCGCTGCACTCGTGGACATTCTACAATTGAAACTGTTTCAACTTTCAATTAAACACCTCCGCAATTTTATTATCTCCCTCATTTTATTTTGGCAAGTGAAGAGGCACCGCTGCGCATAGCATTCTATGATTACTTTATCTTCACTGATGACCTCAGCATCCCGAATTTCGTCGCAATTATAGCATAGCCTTTCAAAGAAATCCGCTGAAACCGGCCTCAAGTAGATGAGTTTAATTTTAGCTTCTTCTGCGATTTGCGTCATTTTCTGGGGCCTCTTCTAAAATTGCAAAGCCCCGTGTGTTCATTTGATTTGTTTAAAAGCTTTTCTATTATGTTCACGTATATCTGCGAGAATTGAGCCTCTTTTCGCAAAATAAGCTCTAAAATTTCCGCGTTGATGGTCTTTAAATATGAGATCTGCTACCCTGCGGCGCGCGGGTGGAAAGTATGCAGATAGAGATCCATAAAATTGAAGTTAGAGGGTTGAAGGTCAGCGTCATAAATATCCCGATAGCTGCCTCTGTCGTCCAGTTCGTTTTAACTAACAATATCGGCGAAATTATGAGCGTTGGTTTCTTAGATTTCGGAGGCGAAGTTACTTGGAAATTCGGCAGGCCCTCAAAAGAGTTCTTGACAGCAATTGAAGAAGAACTGCGGAAACTCTTCGAATGTGGAGAAAATTGGGAAGGATAAACGATGAAAGAATACGAATTTCAATGCAGAAACTGCGGGCATATCGCCAAAGTGCGTTCGGACGAGGAACTTCTCGGGGCCCTGATAATGAAGTGCTCCAAATGCGGGAAAGAAAGACGTTTCGAAAGAGTTGATAGGAGGTGATAAGCTTGTCCGAAAAGAAGGAAACTCGGTTAGAGGCTGTTATGCGGCTACTTGGAGATGGCAAAAGTATCAAGGAGGTCGCTGAAGAGCTGGGCATCGCTGAACGTCTGGTCAGATCCTACAAGTGGAGATCTGAAAACCCTGAGGCCTTTAAAAAGATGCTCGACAAATATTACACAAAAAGGAAGGCTCGGTTAGCAGCGGAAAAGAAGGCTGAAAAACATAAGAAAACCAAGAAACCTCGAAAACTAAAAGCGGAAGAGGCAGCAGCTGAAGACGAAGAAACTGAGGCGACGGTGGAAAACTCACCAACAGAAAAACACAGCCTTGAAGAAGTCCCGCCGCCAAATCCGTGGACCAAATAGAGCGCAGAAACTCTCCAACAGATTGTTGTTCGAACTGGCGATGGACACGACCCCCCTGAGGCTTTTTCTTGGATACTCTCACTGTCTTCCTCCGTCTTAGGTCTTTTACCAGTTCGTTCGGGCTGGTGAAGGTCCTCCACCTTCGAACCCTTTTTTTCTTCTCAGCCCCGCGGCCACCCTCAGGTCCTAGGTCCTTTGCCAGCCCGGGGCACATTCAGCGAGCCCGACGAGCCCGGGGCGCGAATGGTCTGAAGTATTGTTATTTTTTGCAGAAACCCCGAAGCTACATTAACTTTTGCGAGCCCGGGCGCCAGCCCGGGCGCAGAATTTAATGATGACAATTGGAAATTTTCCATCCGGGGGCGGAAAATCTCCGGAAAAGAGTATAAAACACACACTAGAAAGCCAACTTCCAAAACTATGCGTGTTTTTTTCTTTTAAGAATTTTGAAGTCGCTGTTGGAAATTTTCCATCCGGGGGTGGAAAATCTCCGGAAAACCACGAAGCTACTCAATTTTTGGAGAAGAGTATAAAACACACACTAGAAATCCACCCTAGCAAACTATGCGTGTCTGGGTTTAGGAGGCAAACCAAATACTTACCAGCTTGTGTCCAGCTGGGAATTGTCCGACAGCGTTAAGATTGTAAAACAGTTTGATTGGTTAATTCCGTTGTACGAAAAGAGCCAGATTTCGCTGGACACCCAAGACAGTCTCCAGCACCTCTTAAAACAGCTGGAAAGTCCGAAAAGCGTAGAGAAATCTCTAGTCTCGGTGTCCAGCTGTGGGGGAGCTATAAAAGAATATAGAACTAACCAAACGGAACTAGAAAAACAAACAGAACAGCTGGACACTAGTCGGACATCGGACAAAGTTAGGCGAAAAGAAGAGTGGCTGCAGGAGGACCAACCAAAATGAAAACTACGCAGATTTTTTTCTGGGTCCACTGGGGTTGCCTCTTTTGTCAGCAGCTAACTGTAAAAGCTGCGTTACTAAGCTTTCGAAGCCTTTATTCCAGATCTCAATAGGAACTTGATGTAAAGTTGATAAAGAACCGGCAGCTTTACCTTTGCGGATCCAATGCGGCCTATAAGGATATTCTAAAACTCTTTCAAGAGGCAACCACAAAAACATCTCAGGTTTTTCAAGAGTTAAAATGTAAACGAAGTATGAGATCAATTTCTTCTGGGCGTATTCTTCAGCCTTCTCTGTTTTATGTCTCTGAACTGGCGGTTTTCTTTCCTCCTCATAGACATATTGATAATCTGCAGCAACTTCAACCATAGCAATAGTTGCCCCAGTTGTTTCGGATAAAACCGCAATATCTAGGTCCGAGTGCTGCGGGCTGTAAACTCTTTCTTCAATCTTTTCTGTTAGGCCAGCCATAAATCCTTTAAGAACTGTTTTTAGTTCTCCCTTAGAAAGAGTTTCAATTTCTTTGGCAACAAAATTTTCCCAATACCCTGATTTTTCGTAATCTTCAGGCCCCCAAGCTTCTCGAATATCTCGTCTTTCCTTCTGTATTTTTTCCCAATATTCTCGTGCGCTCATTTCTGCACCTCTAGATGCTCTCTGAAAAACCGTTCGCCTATATCCTTCAAAAACTCGCCGGGGCTCTTCAACAGAACTTCGACAACGCAGCCAGGGTTTTTATAACATTCTCTGCACACGGCCACGTCAGCCGGCGCCCTGCGAACTACTAAAGAAGAACATACAGAGCATAGACCGATCCTAAAATCGTTGGCGTTAAATTGTCTTTCCGTCATATCGACGACCTCTTTATTCTCCTTATTTTACCTGCGACCTGGTCAAATTCTACTTCTATAACGTCGCACGCGTTGTTTTTACATTCGTATCTTGCTGCGCCCTTGTATGTCATCGCTTGGCCACAATCCGGGCAATCCATATCTCTTCAACTCAATGCTATCATTACTAACCTCATCCTGGAACTACACTCCTGAGGCTTTCTCTTCGTTCTTCTTCAACTTCCCTCATAACTTCTTCCCTGATTTTACGGCGTTCTTCTTCTGTGGCTTTCCTTTCTCTTTCTCTTTCCGCTGCCTCTCTAGCCCTCTCAGCTTCTGCAAACATCTGTTGAATGATTGGAAGGAGTAAATAAGCAATTTCTTCCAGAATTGGCGGAAGTATTCCAATGCTGACGGCAAGTCTCGCTAACTGTAAAGCTTGGTTAACTTTTGTCTTCAGGTCCTTAACGTCGCTCTGCACTATGCGTACTGTCCGCCGTAGACCATTCATGTCTGTACGTAATTCTCTTAAAATCTTTGTTAAATCTTCACTCATTTTCAAAAATCACGTCCCAGTTTTTCTCGCTGAATTGATCAAGAACATTTTTTCTTACAGCTTCAACGTCCTTTCGCATATTTTTTATTAAATCCACTCGGATTTTATCGAGAGACTTCACTGCTTTTCGGATTTGGTTAAGGTAAGTGTCGAAAACCTTTACAAAGCGGACGGCGTCACCTATTAATCTAACGTCTTTTGTATTTTCTATCATCTTCATTAATGCATCTAATGATCCGAGAAGTTGCTCATCCAACTGTTCATCCAAGTCTTTCTTTGACTTTGCCGTTTTACTCAAGGACTATCCATCCTTTGTTCCAGTTTTTAAACGTTGAAATGATTTAAGCAAAGCTTCATTGGCATTGACTAGGGAGGCAACGAGTTTAAGGTCTTGGTTGAAACTGTTTAGGAACTCTATCAAGGCTTCGTTTAAGTCGGGGTCTTTCCTACTTATTATTGCTTTTATCAGATTTTCCAAACTTTTCTCGCAACTCAATTTTCAATCACCTTTGTCCGTAGCTACGAAGCGAACCGCATCTCCCCTAACAATCGTTAACCGTCCATTATGGCGAACGATAAAGTTACCCAGAGTTCCATGTTCTGAACGGTCAACGTGGGTCAGCTCACCTGATAATTCGCTTCCATCGTAAATCTTAACGAAAACAGGCTTGCCTAATAAAGTCCTCAGAAGTCTTGAAGTTAGGTCTTTTTTCATTTTCTATACATCACCTTTTTGAGTGAAGTGAACATATCTCCGAAAGGTTGAGAGTGCATGAGTGAGGTGAAGTACAAGGTGAACAAGTAAGCCTTGCCACACATGCACCCTCAACCTCAACGCGTGGGTGGTGGGAGGTGGACAGGCTATGGCGATGGACGACTCTCGCCGTCACTATGATCTCCGTCTCCTTGCTTTATTCAACGGGACGGCAACGCTTGATCCAATTCCATGCGCTTCTTTTGGCTCTTCTTTCTTCTCCGTTTCTTCCGAACTAACCTCTTCCGTCACTATGATCACTCACCTGCTATTCTGGTGGTGTCGACTTACGGAGAGATTTGCCCCGTGGAGGTTCGTAGCCTGATTGTTTCGATGGAGGCAACCGTTTGTCTTTAGCGTAGTAACTAGCTTGCTGAACTGCTGGATCCTTTCTTGGTTGAGGTGCAGCATGGGGTGTTCTATGTTTCTTTCCTATTTCATCCAAATCGGCTTTTCTACTCGGCATGTTCCATTCACCTCCGAATTTTCTTTTTCAACTCCATTAACTCATCGAACATTAGTTTCACGGTTTCAATAAGATAGAAGCTTTTTTCGGCACTATCCGCGAGAAAATATTGAAAAGCCTCTGCCCGCACCTTTGGGTCGGGAGATAGTATCCTGCGCCGAAAGTCGCCAACTTCGCCTCCAGCGGCTAGGTACTCGGCGTATTTAGCACGGTCTTTAACAAGAGCCTGAGCCCTGTCGAAGTTGTCTTTCCAACTCTGCAGAGTTTTTTCAGCATCAATATCTTGATGGATGTACGTATCTATCTTGAGCCAGTCACGGTAAACATTTTCCACTGTTTTCCAATCGAGAAGGTCTCGTTCCGTTTGCTCTTGCAGTTCAATCATTTTAGTTTCGAGAGCATCATATTCTTTCCAGAGCTTTTCGCCTTCTGCGGTAAGTTTCTCTTCATCATCGGCAAACTTATTCGTGTCGCCGTAATCCTTTCGCTTCCTTTCAAGGAAATCAGCTATAAAAGAAGAATGGTGAGCTGCTAGGCGATGCCTTTGTTGAGCTTCCCACGAGGCTTTCCTTTCTTCAACGATGAAAGGTTTTCTGCTTTCGTTTTCTTCTGGCATCATATTGGCTCACGCCCCTTCATTGACCTTGCCTCATTAACCACAGTTTTGGAAAGCACACTTCCATCTGTTCTCCAAAGGATCTCGCCCTTCAGAATGTTCGGAGCATTCGGAACGCCTTTCCTGTCAGTCGCTAAATTTTTCGATGGAGGTGGACGTTGCTTTCTCGGTTTAGATATCCCTTCTCTCATTTTTGCTTCTCGAAAGGTCAGGCTGGCGTAGCCGTCTTTCTTGTAGATTACAGTGACTAACCCAGTTGCTGGGTGAACTATGGCACTCGCTTCCATAACAGTTTTTGCTGGTTGTGGCGGTGAAGGAACACACTTTTCTCCATCCCAAAGTTCCTTTCCAACAACGCAGCCATGTTCATCTTTTTGAAGCTTTGGCACTGTTTGTTGTTTCGTGCCGTTGACCTCGTAGCCTACGCCTTCCACGATTTTGTTTTTCATTTTTCACCCTCCTTTTCAAGGCGAAAACCGCAGCGTGGACATTTCTTCGGCTCGTCTATGCGTGGTATCCACTCGTATCCACATTTTGGACAAATTATTTTGGGGAGTTCCATTCAATAACCCCATTTTCATGAAAAAAGAGTAGATAACTTATTATTTCAGTGAAACATTTGTTTCAGTTTAGGGATGGCATTTGAATAGCCGAGAAGAACTTAAGCGAAAAATCATTCAAATATGCTTACAATCACCCACGCGTCCCATGGGTTATGCGGATCGGAATATGTTGTTGAAAGAAACAGGGGTTTCTAGGATTACTTTGTGGCGAGTATTAGAAGACATGAAAGAGCATAAACAAATCGTCGGGCCGGTTTATGTTTATACTGGAATGTATCTTACTGTAGAACCAGCTGAAACTATTCGAATATTGATAGATAAGGAAACAGGGAAACCTTTTGCGCAGTTTCCTATTGAACCTGTCGGAGAAAGGAAAAGAGGGAGACAGAAAAGACCGCCGAAATATTATCGGAGAAAACGTGAGGCAATAATCGAAAAAATTGATAAAATTAAAAAATTGGAACCTAAAAAAAAGAGGGAAATAGTTAACTAGGACGCTTGTTTAACAACCACTATTTTTCCGTTGCTTAGCTCTCTAACGATTTCCCACCCGTCGTCTAGATACGGCAGCAGCTGTTCTTCCGTGATGATTGCGTGAGAGTTGCAGTTGCCTCCATTTGGCACAGTTTCTTTCCGCTTCACTTTGCTGACGCCTCTTATCTTACGCTCTGGTTGTTTCTTGGTCTTTCTTATGTAAATCCCCACTTCTTCCATCATCTTGATCTTTTCTGGGCCTAGAACTTCCCTCAACTTTTCAACTTTCCGCAATCTTTCTTCTAAAGAAACCCCAGTGACATCGATTTTAGGATAGGCCTCGGCGTAAAGTTGTCTTTGCTCTTCGACAGGTGGAATTATGTATCGCATTTCGACGTCTTTTTTGCCCGTCTTGACCTTGTGCCCCATCCAGTACTTGAGAATAACTGGATGAACCTTTGCGAGCGCTAAGTATGTTTCGAAGAATTTTCGCAGCTTGTGGGGTGTTACTTTTATTCCAGCCTTCTCGCTGAGCCTCTTGAATACCGCGCTCAGGCCTGCCGGAGACAGCCTATGATAAGGCACGCTCTCGCTGGAGAATATTGGCGTCTCGTCGGTTATTTCTTCTCCTCTTGTTCTTCGCAACGTCAGATAAGCCTTCAATGCTTCGATAGCATTCTGCCCTATGAATGTATCATACTCGACGTTCTCCTTCCCTCTCAACATTTCGATGTGAATGACCTGTTCGCCTTTTTCAAGTTCCTTCCTAATGTCGCCATAGTTAAGCCTGACCACGTCAGATCTGCTTATCCCGTTATCTTTAAGGAACCGGAGACAGAACCTCTGCTGGACATCAGCAAGCCTATCCAACTCTTTCAACTCGTCGGATGTTACTGGTGGCACCCTCTCGCTGTAGAACTCTGGCGTCGGTGCTTGGAGCTCTACCTTGCTGTTGTATTTGAAGAAAGATTTAATCGCAGCGTGGAATACCGCTGCTGAAGATTTCTTCATTCGTTTCATCAGATGAGCTGCGTAGTTATCAAGTAGGTCGCTCCACTTTTCCATTGCCTCTTCAAGGTCATCCTTGATATCCGCCTTGTACTCTGTAATGATTTCATCAGGGTCTTTTTTGATAAACTCAGAGAATTCCCGCAGAGACCTGCAATAGTATGCCATTGTTGCTTCGCTACCGCTTTTCCTTACGCTCAGTTTCTGGAGCCACTTCTCGCCCGCCGCGAAACTCTTTATCCATTCGATATTTTCTTCGTCGCTTGGGATCAAGTTTTTTCACCTCCTTACTTTTGGAGGAAGGGGTAGCTTGGCCCTATATAAACTCTTGTATTAAAATAAACGTTTTCAAGACATTTAAAAAATTAAAGTAAGTTGTGTGAAGATGACCGAGCAGATTCATAGTTTTCTTCGCAACTGCAAGAGAAGTCAAGGAGCAAACTACTCGACATCTGGAATGCCCCGGCGAAGGAAAGATACGCCGCAGTATATGGCGGTGACCAATCCTTGGGGCGATATCAGCGAATTTTCAGTAGTAAGTTTTTGCAGCCGATCATAGAGGAAGAACAGAGATAGGGTTGTTGTAACTGTGTTATCTTTGCCTGAAGTGGATGTAATGCTTTGTGAATGTTATTATTTTTTCAGCTTTCTTGTAGAGTTGTTGCGCGGTTTTTTCGCCATAAATTTCTTTAGGAGTCTTGTATTCTCCTGCAACCTCATACTTATACCGCACCATAGTGAGGTGTCCCATAAGCTCGGCAACAGCCTCAACCATCTCCTGATACTCCTTTCTATACTGTTTCTTCACAAGTGGCTGGAGACTTCTCAGAACCTCGTGGTGACGGTGACGGGTTGCTGGTCTAGCCCCGAGATGAAGAATCAAAGCCATGGCAGCCCTTTCAACCCCTGTCGCGGCGCAAAGAACAGCTGCGAAGTGCTCGCCGGCCTCTATAAGTTTACGGGCAGCCTGCAAATACTCTAGGCATGCTTTAACATGAGTGGCAATAACTCTATCCTCACCCAAAGTTTATCCTCCTTAACGTAAACCCATTCTTTAACCACCTCTCTTTCTAGCAACTCCAAGAAATCCCTGATATAGCCCCTGTCGAAAAGCAATTCAAACCCGCTTAAAACACTGAAGAGAATAGGCGGCTTGTCATAGAGCCATGCCAAAAACTCCCTCAAAGTAACATGCACAATGTCGACGGCAACACCGAACTTACGAAGCATCTCCACCGAAACCATTAAGGGATCAAAATCTTCGTGTGGAGTTACAATGAGCAAGTCGATGTCTCCCTCCCCACGCGAATTCTCAACTAAGCTTCCAAAAAGAACTACAGCTAGCACATCGCTGTCCATTCTTCTCACTAGTTCCTGAGCAACTAACCTCGCTATGAAAGTCTTCTCACCCCTCAAGGCTTCCTGAAACCTCTTGACGTTAAGGCTGTAATGTCCATCTCTCAAAACAACCATTCCAACCCGAAGAAGCTCCTGAAGCTTCTTTGAAAGCCAAGCATCACTTAACCCCGTAACCCTCTTCAAATCTCCATACCTAAGAGTGCTACCCATGAGCGCATGCATAATCAGTCCTTCCTTGGTAAACTCCACTAGTTTCATTCGAGCCACGCTTCACTAAAAGAAGAATCTATACAAAGTAAAGTATAAGTCTTCTCCTAAATACAGATTAGAATTAACCGTTGACCCGTGCGCTTTTCCCCTCCAGCCAGTTAGTTTCTTAGAAGATAACACTTATGTAAAGCGTGTTGATAGACATGTTTTATTTGGGGGCTGTCGGCTAGCTTGGTCTAGGCTCCGAGACTCGGGCTCTCGGGACCCCGGTCCGAATCCGGGCAGCCCCACCAAACCGTTTTTCTGTCCCTTTCAAGCTAATTCTTGATTCGCTGGCGAAGGTCGATGCTTCAAGATTTTTCCGTCTCTCATGTGATAAATGACGTTTGCGTGGGCAGCTATCTCTTCATCATGCGTGACCAGAATGATGGTTCGTCCCTCTTTGTTGAGTTTTTGGAGAAGCTGAACAACTTCGTCGCCTGATTTTGAATCGAGGTTCCCTGTGGGCTCGTCAGCTAGAATTATTTTCGGGTTGTTGGCGAGCGCCCTCGCGATGGCAACTCTTTGTCTCTCCCCTCCAGACAGCTTGGTTGGCACAAAGTCTAATCGCTCTTCCAAACCCACCAGCCTGAGAAATTCCTTAGCTCTCCTAACCCGTTCTTTGTGAGACAGCCCCAGCTCAAACATTGGAACCTCAACGTTCTCGCGGGCGGTTAAGACTGGAAGCAAATTGTGCAACTGAAAAACAAAGCCTATCTTCTTGGCTCTGACCTCATCTAAGTTTTTCACCTTGGATAAGTCGACACCATCCACCGTTACCTTGCCTGAAGTAGGTCTGTCTAAGGCGCCGATTATGTTTAGGAGAGTTGATTTTCCAGAGCCTGACGGCCCCATGATTGTAATGAACTCTCCTTCTCGAACCTCAAGGTTCACGCCGTCGAGGGCTTTAACTCTACCTTCTTCAAAAGTTTTAACGAGGTTTTTGGTGATTACCATTTTGTTCATGTTTCATCTCTCCCCATTATTCATATCTAAGAGCCTCGCCTGGAGATAGTTTGCTTGCTCTGTAGGCTGGATAAAAGCCACCAACGAGTCCAACAGCAAACGCCACAACAAAAGCCCTCACAAAAGTGTCTAAAGTGAATATTGGTTCCAAGAGCCCACCAACAATGGGATGAAGCAAAAGCAATCGTACCCCAAAGAACCCAAGCAATGAACCTATCGGAACAGAGAACAAACACAGTAACATGGACTCACCCAAGATCATGCTAAGGACCCGTTTTCTCTTCCAACCCACGGCTCTCAAAACGCCTATTTCCCGAGTGCGCTCGTAAATTGACATAATCATCGTATTTGTCACACCTATTCCACCAATCAGGATGGCGAGGAACGAAACAGCCAAGTTGACTGCATCCAAGACCTCCAAGCCCTTGTCGACCTTACCAAGCTCAGCTACAGATTTTATTGTGACAAGGTCAGGGTATCCTTCCTCAATTCGGTGACAGACTTCCTCTATATTCGCTCCTTCTTCCAGCTCCACATAGACTATCATCACATAGCCCTCTTTTTTCTCCATCTCTTGCAGCTTCTTGAGCGAGAGTGCCAATCCTCTGTCGTGGTAAAGACTTCCTGTTTCGAAAACTCCGGTGATGTTGAACTCTTCTTGTCCCAGAACCAGCTTGTCTCCAACTGCCTTGCCTACGTCTTTTGATAGCACCTCGCCTATGATGAGTTCATATTCTTGAGAGAAAGACGACCCATTCACAATGTTCACGCCGAACATCGACAAGTCTTCACGATTGACCCCCCAAGTTATGGTGTAAGGATTACCCTCGACTGGGTAAAATGTCATGAAAGCGCCCACGGCTTTCTTGACCCCCTCTAAAGCCTCAATTTCCTCCACTCTATCTTCGGCAATTTTGCTAAATTGCAAATCAGAAACTCCGCTCTGCGCCACGGAAAAGTCAGCCTCACCAGACTTGAGTATCCCTTCCATGCCGGATTTCATTCCACTCATTAACGCTCCCAAGGCGACGATAGTGGCGATTCCAATTGAGATGCCGATCGTGGTGAGGGAGCTTCGAGTTTTGCGTCTCAACAGGTTCTTGAGGATTAAGGTTGGAAACCGCATTCTTCATCCCCTTCTTCACGGCTTAGCTCCTAAGAGCCACTCCTTCAGAAAAGGCTTTCATAGGCTGGCTTATGTTAGTTTGCGGTTTTCTCCCTCTTCAGGATTTCTCTGGCTACGATTACTCCTGAGACTGAGGCTTGGACGAGTCCTCTGGTCACTCCTGCTCCGTCTCCCGTCGTGAATAAGTTGCGAATCATTGTTTCTAAGCAGTTGCTTAGTTCCAGCCTTGAAGAGTAGAACTTCACCTCTATGCCATAGAGTAGAGTGTGATTTGAGTTCACTCCCGGCGCAATCTGGTCCATTGCCTCAAGCATCTCGCGTATATCTGCTAAGTATCGGTAGGGCAGAACGAAGCTTAGGTCTCCAGGCGTAGCGTTTTTTAGAGTTGGAGTGACTACGCTTCTTCCGATTCTTTCTTCGGTTGAGCGACGTCCAGCCTTTAGGTCGCCGAGCCTCTGAATTATGACTCCTCCACTAAGGAGGTTGGTGAGTCGGGCTAGGTATTTTCCGTAGGCAATTGGCTCCTTAAACGGTTCGGTGAAGGATGTGCTAACTAGGATAGCGAAGTTTGTGTTTCCAGTTTTCCTCTCTGCGTAGCTCTGTCCGTTCACTGTTAAAACGCCCTCGTAAGACTCGGTTATCACTTCGCCTTCAGGCGCCACACAGAAGGTTCTCATCTGATCGTCGAAGGATTTGGAATAGTAAATAAACTTGGGCTCGTACAAAGCGTTTGTTAGTTCTTCCAAAACTGGAGCTAAAACTTCAACTCTAACACCTACATCCACTGGGTTGTTCGGTGTTTTCAGTCCTAGTGTCTGCGCCTCGCACTTCAACCATTCGGCTCCACTTCTGCCAGGAGCCACGATGACGTATTTTCCGTAAATCTTTTCCTTAGCAGTCGTTTCCACTCCCTTAACCATTTGGTTCTTCATTAGAAGCCCTTTCACCTCGGTTTCGGTTCGAATCTCAACCTTGTCATTTAGGTGACTACGCATCCTGCGAAGTACATCACCACATTTTTCGGTGCCCATGTGGCGCAGTTTCTGAGGGACCAGTTTAAGCCCAGCAAATGAGGCTCTTCGCTTGATTTCCTCGACCTTGTCTGGATCGGCTCCATAGAGATGCTTAGGCGCTCCAAACTTTAGGTAAATTTTATCCACGTAATCCACGAGTTCTGAGAATTCCTTCTCGTTGCGGTACTGATTAAGCCAGCCCCCAACCTCGGTGGACAAGGTGAGTTTTCCGTCGCTGAAGGCTCCGGCGCCTCCCCAGCCTGACAGAAGGGTGCAGGGATCGCAGTTTACGCATCCTAAACCTCGGTTTGCTGGACATTTGCGCTTGTCAAGGTCAGGTCCCTTGTCCAGCATGAGCAGGCTTAGATTTGTGTTTTGGGTTAGCTCTAGGGCTGAGAATATTCCGGCTGGACCAGCCCCAACGATTATCACGTCAAACTTCAAGGGACATCCACTCAGAGAGCCCAAAACAACATGTAACAAGTACCATATATGCTTTAATGAAAACGCCAATTAACTCCAAATACTTACGCTGACAAAATGCCTTCAACCACGAATCTGTGATGTGCGCAAGCCAGGTTAATCCTTGATCGCCTCAATCAGGCTCATCACGTTCCAAAGCTTCACTCTAGTGTATGGTGGCATATTAGGGTCCTGAAGAATCTCATCTAAAATGGATATGGCGTTAGACGCCTTCACTGCCGGGGTATGTTCCGTCAGCTGTAAGGCACCCATCGACTCTTTCGCGGCTCTTCTTATGTTTCGAGGAGTCGTGGTGTCCTCTGAAACCTGTCCAAGGATAACCAACGCTTGCTTTATTCTCTCCTCATATTCCATCAACTTCTTTTTACGCACCATACAAAACCCTCCAAAGAAGCCCTAAGCGGATGCCTAGACCAGACTAACCTCTATTATTATTCTAGTGCTAATTTATACTGTTTGGTGCCAGCCCAAGCTCAGATGCTCACATACTAAAGTGCAGTTGAGATAAACCGATCATTTAACAGCGCTTCTATCCTCTAGTCGCATTTAATTCTAACAATTTTCCCACGGAGTCTCTTTGCATCTTCGCAATCCGACTTGAGACGCCGCAACTCCTCAAGCTTCTTATTGAGCTCAGCCACTTCGCGCTGAATTTCCTTTAGTTTGTCACTCAATTTTGCCACAGCGTGCCAAACTGATGTACGGCTAAAAATCAGTTATGAAGGGAAAATCAATATTCAGAATTAGGATTTCTAAAGTTAGGGTGGAACAAGGAGGGATTAGTATAAATCAGCGCCGAATTACTTATTTATTCACGCTAATCAAGACTCCCTTGAGGCTACAGAGTTGTCTGAAGATACAAAGCTCATTCAAACTATGGTGGACCTGCTCAGGCAGGGAGCAACCCTCACAGAGCTCTCTTGCCCAGCCTGTTCCTCGCCTCTATTTAAACTTAGAAATGGAGAAATCTGGTGCGCTCAGTGTCAAAAACGCGTGATTGTGGTAAAGGAGGGAACGCCACCAACAGAGGCAACGGATTTAGTGGCCCTTGGAGCCCTAGAATCCACGGTTCTCACGAAAATACAGGAGATCGAAAAGAAAATCAAGGAAGAAACAGATCCCCAACAACTAGAAAAGCTAAGTTCTCTCCTATCCAAGTTGCTCGAAAACCTTGAAAAGCTAAGAAAGATGAAGAGGACATGAAGGGCTAAGGATTGCTGGGACACTACGAAAACTTTCCAGATGTCATCCACAGCGTTGCAAAGTTCACCCACCAATCCACAGAAAAGAAACTGCAACAAGCGATCCTCCGTGCCCTTCATCGGCTAAATGAAGAAAAACACGACTTGAACACAATATCACCCTTCTCCACACCAGAATGCGAGGTTGGCTTTGAGTTCGGAGTAGCCGAAGGCATAACCTTCAACTATCTAGATGAAGAGGAACTCGAAAGATTTCAAAGGGGTATCAGGAAGGAAGCGCCTCCGACACTTGACTTTTTCTGCGTCGTGCGTTACCACACTCTAAAAGAGGGGAGACGAAGACCTTTAAAGTTCGATTATAACCTGCTCCGCTTTATATCCCACGGAAACAACGTGGAAGTGCAGGTCTCCCATGAGCGTGGTATTAGGCGTGTTCCATTGGAAGACCTCACCAACTTTATAATTGGGCAGATACGTGAGGAACTTTCTAGGAGAAGCTGAAGCCGCTAACCTAAACTATTACAGGTGCTTTAATCCTTCAAAAAATTCAGAACAGTTTTCAGGATGTCTTTTGACACCTCATCTTTTGGTCTGTTTCCGTCAACACGTATTAACCGCCCATCCTCCACAAACTTCATGTAAACCTCCCTAACCTTCCGCTGAACCATCAGCCTCTCCATAACCGACCTTTTCCGTTTTATTCTTTTGACCACAACCTCTGGTGGGACGTCGATGTAAATGGCTAAGTCTGGGGTGACTACTGAGCGGTTGATCTCCTCGATCCAGTTTAGATCTAAGCCAGCTGCCCCCTGATAGGCTAGGCTGGAGTAAACATATCGGTCGGAAACCACGATTTTCCCCTCTTGCAACGCTGGCTTCACTCTTCGCTCCAAGTGGTCAACCCGGTCGACAGCGAAGAGGAGCGCCTCCACTGCAATGGGCACGCGCCTCTTCCTTTGGAGAATGTAGGTCCTTATGAACTCCCCGATTTCGCCTGGACTTGGCTCAGTTGTGTACATGGCTTCAAAGCCTCTTCGCTTCAGTTCCCTCACGAGTCGACGAGCCTGCGTGGTCTTTCCGCTGGCGTCAAGCCCCTCAATGCAGATGAAAGCTCCCTTCTTCTTCATGCGTCAGCCTCGCCATTCATGTCAACCCAGCTCAGGCATAAATGAGTTTTCATCGATCACTTTATAATATGTGCAAAACTCAGAAGATAGCGGAGACCCTTTAACAATGCGGAGTACGATACGCCCACCTAGGCGCTATATTCTAATGTGTCAAAGGCTATTTTTTGCAGTATTGTCCTTATCTTAACAGTTATATAGATGCATGTTATTAGTAAAAATTGAGACTTGCAATGAGCGAGGAAAAGACGCACGCCGAAGAAGCGTTAGCCCACTATGTGAAAATCAAACAGATTTACGAAGAATTTAGAAGACTTCGTGAGAAACTTGGGATACCGCTTAGACCATTTGTAAATCCTGAAACAACGAGGCAGGACTTATCGAGCAGAGAATTTATGAAATTTTTAGAAGAATTGGGAAAAAGGGGAAAACGATAGGTGGTACCAGAGGTTGTAAATAGAGTCAGGAACGCTATAGCTAAGGCAGATTCTCTCATAGCCGAAATAGAAAACATCCGTGGCTCAAAGTTGGTTCTCTTCTTCTGTGGCGATAGTCCAATTACACATGTGACATGCTATAGATTGCTTAAAATTATCAGAAAATTGGGTGCCCTTGATAAGCTTGACCTCTTGATTGACTCTTCCGGAGGGGATATAGATGCTGCTGCTAAAATTATTAAAGCACTCCGAAATCATTGCAAAAGCTTTTCGGTCATAATTCCGTGTTTCTGCAAGAGTGCAGCTACCTTGATTGCAATCAGCTCAGATGAGCAGGTTATGTGTAAAGCAAGTGAGCTTGGCGTAGCAGATCCGCAGGTACGAGAACCAACAACTGGTTCATGGATCCCTGCACATTCCATTAAAGAAGCAATAGATTTCATTGAAGAAACGAAAGATACGCTCGTTAAACTATCTTTAGCTGACAAATTGCCTCCTTTACTCATAGGAGCATATAGAGACGCCGAAAATGCAGCAAAACAATACATTCAGGAAGCCTTAGAAAAATTGGGAGACAAAAAAGATGAAGCAATTCATACGTTCACGAAAAGATTCGTATCCCATGGCTATCCCATAGACCGAGAACTATGTAAGCAAGTGGGTCTGAACGTGGTCCTCCCCGACGAAGATTTAGAGAATAAAATATGGGATTTGTTCGAAGTCTATGGAGACCTAACAATAGACCTAACAAGCAACTATGATGCGGAAGAAGTTCTAATAATACAAGCAAACTCCCAACGATGTGTTATAATTGACGGAAAAGACATATCCTCCCACCTAGAAGGCCCTCCCAAGTCAAGATCTAAACGTAAAACCAAAAAGACACGTCGCATCAAAACCTAGACAAAAAACTACGGGCCTACGGTTTCAGATTACAGTGTGGGAATTTCTGTAAAGATTTATTTATGACAACATAATCAGCCTACGCCAAGACTCTTTCGTAAAGAACCGTATTTTAGGCTTATTTCTTGTAAGAGGTTAAAGGGAAACCTAATGTATATGTAGCCTTTACCCTTTAGATGTAGGTCACTTTAATAGTAATGCTCAGGAATTGAAAAGCGAGGAAGCCTGCAATGCGGCGGTATTGGGGTGAGATTAAGGATCCTGTTCACGGATATGTCTACATAACTGAGGCTGAGAAGGAGGTCATTGACTCTTTTCCGGTGCAGAGGCTTCATCGGTTGAGGCAACTCGCTGGGGCAGAGTACGTTTATCCAGGCGCCAACCACACCCGATTTGAACATTCGATTGGAGTCATGCACTTAGCTGGGCTTTTGGCAGAGAACCCCCACCTCTCCCAGCTTCTCTCTGAAGACGAGGTTCAAAAGGTTAGAATAGCTGCCCTTCTTCACGACGTGGGACACGGACCCTTCTCCCACGTCTTTGAGCATCTTCTCGTAAAATTCTTGAACAAAACCCACGAGGACATAAACGTCTGGATTGTCCAGAAGTCAGAGCTGAGAGACATACTCAAGGACTTAGGATACGATACGGACGAATTGGCAAAGCTTTCAGTGGGGTGGCTGCACAAGCCCGGCCGAGCTTTCATGGATCAGATCATCCGAAGCGCAGTGGATGTGGACAAACTTGACTTCGTTGTCCGCGATACCTATCATACTGGCGCAGAATATGGGTACGTGGACATCTTCCGCCTAATCCACATGCTCGATGTGTTAGACGAAAACCTCGCAGTTGACCTTGGAGCCCTCTCAGCCCTCGAATCCTTCATACTGGCACGAATCGAGTCGTTCAAGAGCATATACTTCCACAGGGTTGGACGGGCAGCTCAGATCATGCTCGCAACAGCCATGGAAGAGGCGAAAGACGAGCTGGACCTGGTCGACTTCAGATCGCCAGAGGATTACCTAGCCCTAGACGATTACACAGTGTGGACTATGCTGAAGGGTTGTAAGAAGTCGAAAGGGATTATAGAGAACCTGGAGAGACGTAAACTGCTCAAGTGCGCCTACGACCAAACCTTCTACGTGAGAGACAAAACCGTTTCCAGCCTCTTTAGCGTAGAGGAAATTCGAAACCAGATGAGGGACAAAATCGCCTCAGAGGCTGGAGTCAAACCAGCATCCGTTGTGATCGACGTGCCAACGCTCCCATCGGTGCCGTACCGACACTCGGTTCTCCTAGAACCCATGGAAATCCCTGTGTTCCACAGAACCCGAGACGGTGAGAAGGTCCCTCAGCGGCTAAGCGACATATCTGGAATATTCGACGTGCTCAAGGGGTTCATAAACATCCTGCGCGTCTACACAGAGGAGAAGCATCGTGAGATGGTTGGCGCTGCTGCGGCCAAGTTGCTTGGAGGAATTCCCTCTTCAGCGAAGATATCCTTCTAAGTTGAAGACCAAGCGTTGAAAGGACGTTCAATTGTTCGACTAGGTGATGCATGTAAAGTTTTTTAAATATGTGGGATGATATCGCTTGAATGATGTGAAATGCCCGAAGAGAAGATAGTCATCCTCGGAGGGGGAAGTCCCTTCGTCCCCTCCATGATATACGGAATGCTTGAGAACAAGGAAGTTCTTGAGGGAAGTGAAGTCTGTCTAATGGACATAGACCCCACACGTCTTCCCTTAATGACAAAACTGGGCTATGAATTGTCTAAGAGAGCGAAAGTAAAGATGAAGTTCACCAGAACGACTGATCCTAAAGAGGCCCTTGAAAGCGCCACCTTTGTCATGCCCGGCTATAGAATCGGCGGTGAAAAACACATGAGATTCGACTTTGTAATCCCGACAAAGCATGGAATATGTGGCGACGAAACTGCTGGGCCTGGTGGCACTTTCATGGCCCAGTGTACCATTCCAGCCACTCTCGAATACTGCAGAATCATAGAGGATCTTTGCCCAGACGCGTGGGTCATCAGCTATGTGAATCCTACGAACTTTGTGGCCGATGCTGTCCGAAGGGAAACTAAAACAAAATTCATTGCTCTATGCGACTGCTTCGCAGGATTTGCAATGGAATTTCTTCCAACATTGCTTAATATGCCTCCTTTAGAGAGACGATATTGTGTTAGTGAGGACATGAGGCCTAGGGCCATAGGTGTTAACCACTGTACATGGCTCGTCGACCTTCTCGTTAATGGAGAGGATGGGTATCCAATGCTCAAAGAGAAGTGCAAGTTTTCTGCTATGCCCCCACCCTTATGGGACCCACCCGAATGGGTTTTCGCGGTGCGTCTCTTCGAAGCATACGGCTACTTGAACGTTTGTCCAGCTCATTGCCAAATGCTCTGGGAACATGATGACGTCTTGGAAGAAAGGAGGGTTTTACTTAAGGACCTGAAGAGGCGCGCATCGATATTAGGGTGGACTGAACAGGCTTGGAAGTTCGTTGAGGAGATGGTGGCTGGAGCTGAGTATGACTCTAAACGCCCTGAATACTGTTTTGATTTATCTCATTCGAGACACGTTGTAGGTATCATGATCAGCATAATCGCCGATGAAGGGAGGGAGTGGGGAGGCATCAACTTCCCAAACAAGGGCGCTATCACGAACCTGCCTCAAGACGCCATAGTGGAAGGTCCATGCATAGTTGATAAGAGAGGACTCACTCCAATACCTATGGGAGACCTCCCGAAGTGCTTTCTGGGGCTTACGCAGCACATTCTCAACTGGCAGGAGCTTACTGTAGATGCTGCCCTTAGCGGCGACAAAAATCTACTATATCAAGCTCTTCTCGCATGCCCATACGTTCATAATATGAAGGCATCGAAGGCTATAATGGATGAACTGTTACACGCCCACGCTGAATACATGCCACAGTTCAAGAAGTAGAGTTCTGGACGGAAAACCACTCGCCTCTGAAGTACTCTAGCGATAGCTCTTCTGATCCTTGGCTCTTGCACCTGGGCCGCCGAACTTTTTAGGCTCCTTCCGCCTAGAGTCGCCAGCAATCATTGTTCGGTCATACTCGGTTAGAACCGTTTTAACGTGCTTGCTCTTCGTCCATTTTATCAGAGCCCTAGCGATGGAGGTACGCGCAGCTTCAGCTTGTCCCATTAATCCTCCGCCAGACACTTTGATGTCAATGTCGAGTTGTTTCCAAACCTCCTCGCCAGTCGAGAGGAAGGGTTCCATAATCTTCTCGCGGGCGATTTCCGGCTCTAAAATCTCTAGGGGGACGTTGTTAATGCGGATTCTTCCCTGTCCCTCTCTAACTGTTGCTCGGGCGATGGCGGTTTTTCTTTTTCCGCTTGTTAACAGAACCCTTTTAGTTTTTGACGACGTTTCACTCACCCACTGGAGTCCATCCTATTCTCTTAGCTAGCTCTTCCACCCTTATGTAGGGGCATCTCAGCTTTTGTGCGTTGGCTTCTGGTATTGTTTGTGTTTCCTTGCCCTTATATTCTTCAGGAACTCCGAGATAAACCCTGAGCCTCTTGTATGCCTGCTTTCCCTTCGGCTTTTTCCAAGGAAGCATTCCTCGCACAGTTCTCCGAACGATTTGGTCTGGCCTCCTTGGGTGGAAGGGTCCTTTCCCTGGGTGGCCTATGTCAAGTGAAGTCTTTGCCTCTTTGATGATGCTGAGTCTTCTGCCGGATATAGCCGCCTTCTCCGCGTTTACAATAACTATTGTTTCGCCTTGGAGGAGGCGCTTGGCTACGTTGCTAGCCACTCTGCCTAGGATCAGTTCCGTCGCATCGATTATCACGGGTTCAGTGCTCACCGAGTTCACCAGTGCCCCTTGGTTTTTTCTTCACTATCTGGGGAACAGATAAACATTTTCCTTTAAGTCGATGTGTTACTTTTTCTCGCAGACCCTAAACCTTGCCCTTGACCCCACCGCGTCTCGCTTAGGCGAGCTAAACTCTATAAGTCAAACCAAAGAATATCGGATGAACCAAAATGTCCCATAAGACTGTCTTGTTTGTGTGCTACGGGAACATATGCAGAAGCCCCATGGCAGAAGGCTTTCTTAACAAATTGTTATTAGAGAAAAATGACAAACCCGTGGATGTCGAGGTTCTCTCAGCAGGTTTAAACGCTGTTGGAGGACCACCTACACCAGAGACCATGGAGACCATGAGGGAAGAAGGCATAGACATTACGAGTTTCAGATCAAGGCAACTAACTGAGGAACTAATTGAAAAGGCGGACCTGATCCTAACCATGGAAAAACGTTATAAGGATGACGTTCTTTCGCGCCACCCACAAGCTAAACACAAGGTTTTCACGCTAAAGGAGTTCGCGGGAGAAACAGAGAACCTGGACATTGAAGACCCGTATGGTAAAGGTATGGAAGCCTACAAAACATGTGCAAAAGAAATAAAGCAGAGCTTAGCCAAAGCCTTCAAAAAGATTATTGGGAGTGTTTGAGGATAAGCAGGTTGCTTCCTCGGTTCAAGCCTCAGATTATTTTAGGTGAAGAATTTGGTGATATATGAAACTACGCTAAAATGCGCGCGCTTTGTATGCTTCAACTTTTACACTTGTTATTTTACCTTTTAACTCTTCAGAAACACTAATATCATAACTCGACTCAGATACAACCTTGACCTTTTTGAATCCCGCTTTCCTTATCGTGTTCAAGTATTCATTTTTTTCTAAAGCTCCTGCAACGCATCCTGCCCATGCGTCAAAGCTTTTCTTTATTTTTTCAGGTAATTCCCCTTCTGTGACAAGATCAGAAATCATAATTTTCCCGCCAGGTTTTAGCACTCTATAGGCTTCGCGAAACACTTTCTCTTTGTCGACAGATAGGTTGATCACACAGTTACTGATAACGACATCGACCGAATTATCCTCAACTGGAAGATTCTCTATTTCACCAAGCCTGAACTCTACGTTTGTGTAGCCATATTTCTCTGCAGTAGATTTCGCTCTCTTAATCATTTCCTCTGTCATGTCAACCCCGATTACTTTTCCTTTATGTCCAACTCTTTTAGCTGCAAGAAAAACATCGATTCCGCCTCCCGAACCCAAGTCAAGAACAGTGTCACCTTCCTTCAAGGCGGCTAACGCAACGGGATTTCCGCATCCTAAACCCATGTTAGAAGCTTCAGGAACATTTCGTAAGTCTTCCTCAGAATAACCTATTCTCTTCCCAAGCTCTATGAGAGAAGGCCCACATTCACATGATGGACAACAGGACACACCCGCTTTTGCCATCTCGCTATATCTCTTCTTAACAAACTTTTTGATTTCTTCCTCTTCCATATTCTTTCACCCGATGATTTTCACGCCGGTGCCCTTCGGGTTTTTCTTCACTAAATCCTGAATGGACAGGCATTTTCCCTTAGCCTTCAAAATCTTGGACCTTGCCTGATCGGAGAAGGCGAAGGCAGCAACGCTGACGGGATGATCAATTTTTCCGGCGCCCAAAACCTTGCCTGGAACAACCACTGTTTCCCTCTGTTGTGTATAGTGGTTTAGGTGGCTCACGTTTACGGCTGTGCGTCTCCTCCTTGAGCTGGAGAGGCGACGGGCTAAGTCACGCCATATTCTAGCTTCGTTCTCTCGAGACTTCTTTCTTAGCAGTCGAATGAGACTTGTCAGTTCCGGGTTGGTTGTTCTAACCCGACCCATCTATTTTGCCTTCTTCAGCTTCTTAACAAACCCGCCGAACTTTTTGTCAAGGATGCTGAGAGATTCGAGCACAATCCTTTCAACTGGGAGAGTTCCAGTGGACTCGATGTCGAAAATGAACGTGTTTTTGTCCCAAGTTATCTTAATGGCGGATGGGTCTGCTGGACAGGCGTCTGCACAGTCTTCGCAGAGGGTGCACTCCATCAGATTTCTAGCTTCTATTTTCTTTCCAACAGTTACCAGAACCTTCTTAGGACAAACCTTCACACATTCTCCACATACGTCACAATGTTTTCCATCAACACTAATCTGTGGAAAGTACTTGTAGACGCACATGGAGACGGGTTGCCACTTCGCATGGGCCTTTCCTTTCCCAAGCCGGGCGTAAGCTTCCAATTTTATTTTCTGACCTGAGACCAGCTTCACCATGGGAATTCTATCGCTTACGGGTCTGATATCGGGGTTTTCCGAAACCAAGTCTCCAGAGTACACGGTCTTCACCCCCTCTGAGGCTTCAACGTTCAGTGTCAGGGCTACGCGGCAGAGGTTGCACCCGAACTCGCTCTTGCACGGACATTCTTCAGGAAGGTTGTAGGAGTCTAGATCCGTTGTGAGGGGGATGAGACCCAGTCTGTGGGAGAGAACCTCGTCGTGAAGCATTGAAGAGTTTTCAACAATAACCACGTCCTCTATGGACATGGACGGAACCTCGGCCAACATGATCCTGCGCAAAGAGTTCATGAGGGAGGCATCGGTCTCATGAATAATTAGCCGCATGGTGGTGTCGGTTTTATCCACAATCTCAACCTTCACAGGTCAACTCCACCTTTAGACCCTTCGTCCCCTTCGCCCGCCTTTCCTCCTCGTTCCGTTATGTGGAACCGGAGTGACCTCTTCGATGCGTCCAATGCGGAATCCAGATCGAGCTAGCCCTCTTATGGCCGCCTGCGCCCCTGGACCAGGTGTGCGGGCATCTGATCCTCCAGGAGCTCGAACCTTTATGTGTATGGCGGTTACTCCCTTGTCCTTAGCTATAGCGGCTGCTTGAGCCGCAGATCGCATGGCAGCGTACGGTGACGATTGCAGTCGATCTGCCTTGACAAACATTCCTCCAGAGGTTCTGGCGATGGTTTCGGCACCGGACACATCGGTAATGTGCACAATAGTATTGTTGTAGGAGCTGTATACGTGGACCACCGCCCACCTATCATCCTTTTTGCTCATCAGGTTTCCTCCTCAACCTCTGCTTTAACCTCTGGTTTCATCTCAGCTGCACCAGCGGTAGATTCTCGTAGGGGATGATCTGGGTTTGACAGGGGGCTAGTTGGGGCGTAGGCTATATTCGCTTCTTCATCTGTCATAACAAGATAACTTGGAGAGGACACTCGCCTACCTTTGATGGCAACGTGTCCGTGTGTGATGAGTTGACGAGCCTGGTACATGGATTTGGCTAGGCCCTTCCGGAACACAAGTGTTTGAAGTCTGCGTTCAAGAACGCCTTCTAAGGCTAAGTCTAAAACGTCATCCAACACCGCATTTTCGGGAAGAATTCCGAGACGGGTGAGTCTGCCGAGAAGCTGTTCCTCCTGTCTTTTTCTCTCTTCAGAAGGCGCTCCCAAAAGCGTTCTGGCAATTCCTCGAAACCTCGAGAGCGTGGTCTTGTGGCGCCACAGTTCCCTCTTGTTTCGCAATCCGTACTGGCCAAGCAACTTGAGTTCCTCTTGCAAAATGTCGGCCCGCCAAGGAAACCTTGCGGTTTCGTATTTTTTCCGTTGCTTCTTGGGGTCACCCACTTGGAATCCTCACCTTTACTTTCTTCACGCCTATGGCCTTTGCTTTCCTTCCAGTTGTCCTTGTTCGCTGTCCTCGAACCTTTAATCCATACGCGTGACGAATGCCCCTCCAAGACTTTATACTCTTCATTTCCTCAATGTCTGTTTTGATCTGAAGGGTTAGGTCAGGGCCGGTAAGATGGACATCTTTCCCGGTTTCTCTGTCCTTTGGGCGATTGAGAATCCAGCCGGGAAGGCCGTACTTTGCAGGATTCTTTAAAATCTCCTCAATCTTTTCAATGTCAGTCTCTGGAACAAAGCCTAGGCGAATCTGTGGGTCGACTCCGGCCTTTTTGGCGATCACGTTGGCTAGCCTGATTCCTATCCCCTTTATTTCGGTTAGGGCGTAACCTACCTTTTTGGCGCCGTCAAGATCTGTGCCAGCAATTCGGATGATGTGTCGAAACTCTTTGGACATCCTGAACCGTCCATGACTCCCTAAGCTAACTACGGAAGTGACTCATAGTTTATTTAAACCTTGCTTTGCCTCAGCCGGGAAAATAAAGCAGATAATGTCTTTTATGGGGTTTAATAATCTGCAATGTTTGCCTTAAGTAGATCTTGGTTTGACGGAGCGACAGGAACGAGAGTTCGAACCTATCCCGGGCTACCATGAACCCCAAGTCAGGACGACGTTCAAAGTCTCGGTTACGTTGCCGTGCAAAGAAAGGGTTTGACCCTACCCTGAATGGGAATTTCCTGACATCAGAACTCTGAGTTCAGTTATCCTCTTTCTTGCTTCTTACTCGA
>Ga0315314_1000271_pt1 | contig 65870 bp, 71 predicted proteins | sample TDP9_MG_FD_203631 | JGI IMG/M metagenome (GOLD analysis project Ga0315314, IMG submission 203631) | Freshwater sediment microbial communities from Lake Towuti, South Sulawesi, Indonesia - TDP9 | ecosystem: Environmental > Aquatic > Freshwater > Lake > Sediment | place: Indonesia: South Sulawesi...
GTCTCTGGCAAAGAATTCTTGAAATGAACGTTCAAGATGTCGCCTTGTCTCACGCGTATAGTCGGACCTGGATAATAACCGTTGTAAGTCATGAGGTTTGCCCAAACGCCGTTGATGTTCACAGGGCTATCTTGGCTTCGAGAGAAACATTAACGAACCCAAGCGCAGGGTTAAGGTCTGGCATCGTAATAGGGTCTTTGAAGGGCTGTCCAGGTGGGGGGTCGATCACGCTGCCTCCGCTTCCGCCTCCTCCGCCGCATCCGCCACTCCCTCCGCCGCATCCCCGTGCGACTGCTTCTAATGGGAAGATTTGGAAGCCGATGATGGCTAGCGATAGTAGGGTTGTAAGTAGTAGCATGGTTGATAGGTTTTTCTTCATTTTCTTACCTCTAAAACTACTTCTATGGATATTCCGCCGTCATAATAAATCCGTGTGACTGTAGCATCACAGTAACAGTCCAGCTAGAAAAAGAAAGAATGGTCGCACAGCGACGCGCACTTGTGCGATGTTTCATTCTCCAGACGATGCATAGATGTTTGCCCAATTCTGGAACGCTGGCAAATGCCTGTACCGCGAGACATCTCTCAACCTTGCGAAGACCGAGGCGATGTCATCGTGTGATACTTTTGGAATCATTGTGTCATAAACTGCAGCGTTGTCAAACTCGGCTTGAGCGCCAATTTCGCATGCTTGTTGTTTCGAAGCGAATTCCAGGGCTATGTTTCCTGACCAATTATCTGGTGGAACTGGAAGCCCATACCTTGTTAGAAGGTTCGCAACCCAGTTCACGTGGCATTGCTCATCCCTTATTATCCATGAAAAAGGCTCTATCGATCCAAAAGTGTACACGACCTTTTGGTAGATTGCCTTCGCTTTGTATTCTTCATCGATAGCGACGTAAAGCGACTGCTTCTCGTATTCAGAGAGCGGGACAGTACCGGAGCCGCCGCCCCCGCAACCGCCTCCGCCTCCTCCAGAACCACTTCCACCGCAGCCTCTTCCGGCTGCTTCCAGTGGCAGGACTTGGACACCTATCACGACGAGTGCCAGGAGAATTGTCAACAGAATCAAGGCTGACGTATTTTTCTTCATTTTTCTTGCCCCTGAAACTACTTTCATAGTGTATGACACTGTCATTATAAACATGTGTGACTGTAGCCTCTCAGCAACAATGAAAGGTTAAAACTATTGCTAAAATCCCAATTGGACTCCAAACTCTCTTTCATAAAAATGCCCTCAACGAGCGTTTCAACAGCAACATACGGAATCACTTGTGGCGGTTCAACTTCCATCCCCGTTCCTTTGGCGGGGACAGATTTACTCGAAGTTTTAGTTTTCAGTGCTTATGCAGGTTGTGCGACGTTCACAAATCTGATGGTGTCTGTTCCTCGAAAGAATGTTCCATCGATGAGTCTTCCAGTGATTGTCAAGGCAACAGGGGCGAATCTTGTGTTAAGCATCTCTCCGCCTCTGATGTTTCTTAGAATAAACCTTATCACGCTGGCTCGGTCAAATGTCACGCCCAGATCTGGAACCCCATCGTTGTCATAGTCTCCTAAAGTAATTGGTCTTCCTGCAGGAATGCTTCGGTTGAGCATTATTGACGAAACTTCTATAGTTCTGATTCTGTAACCAGCAGGAAGCTCTATGTAGCAGGTAACCCATTCACGACCGCCCCTGATGAGCAAGACGTCAGGCTTAAAATCCACTCTAGCGCGAATCACTACAGGTTCTTCAGCGACAATCGGTACAACACCAAAAACAGACGCCAAAACTCCAATCAACAAAAGCACTAACGCAATCTTGGAAAGCACTCTCTTCAACGCTTTCACTTCCAGAATGACAATAACTACCCCGACGACAAATAACACTTACGGAAAAAACTCCATGGGACTTGATTGCACTTCGTTTTCAGGTCAAATTTTGCGGCATATTTGAAGCCTAATAGAAAGGTCTAGTCTACTACTGTGTGTGTTCCCTCAGACTCTCTAACCCGCTTACATGGTGCTATGCAGAAACGATACTAGACTAGGAAGGCGTACTGTCACACGCACACACACAAAAGATAACAGGAGACAGAACAAGGCTACATGAGACATTGAATCATTTTCGGGCAAGTCAAACATTCGTCGGGGATGGGTTTGCCCTTAGGACGGTTTTTCAAGTACCCAAACTCATGCAAGCACTCGGCTTTTCCACTTCCTGGCACTTCAGGAACCTCCAACCGCTTCTCCTTAAGCCCCATAGACTGAACAGTCTCACCCTCATTCTCATCCCCCACATCGGGCTCAACCGGCAAAACCGGCTCCCGCGACCTCGGCTTCGGCAAATTGGGCTTTGATTCCGCCAAATCCAAATCCACCCGGCTCATACAAAACGGACAAGCCAAATAAGTTTCAACAGGATCACTACACAAAACCGTCAACTTCACAGGACGCACAAAACTACGCCCACAACCAACATTAGAACACACGTGCCCACCCCCACCACCCACACCAGCACTCCTCAAATGCTCCAACACTCACACACCCTCAACACAAACAGCACACAAGACAAACACATCTACACTTATTCTAGTATCGCAATATTTAATAAACATTTCGTATTCAACAACCATATTCGTGATTTTACGTTGGGTGTGGGGTTTTGGGTTTGGGGGTTAAAGGTTATATTTGGTTTTTTGTAAAGGAATTATGTGTGGGCGTGTTGGTGCGTTGGTGTATGCGTAGGGAATTGTTGGAGAATGTTGTGTTGTCGGGGGTGTTGAATCCTGTTTTGAGGGTGCTTATTGGGAGGTTTGATGTTGTGTGTGGGCGGGATGGGAGTTTGCTTTTGAATTCTTTGAGAGAGTTTCTCGGCGAGGACACTGGTTTGTGTGTTGACTGTGCGAGGTTGAGCCGAAACGTTGCCAAACCGTTCTACAATGTTGGGATGCGGGCTTTTCGGATAAAGAAGGATTTCTTGCAGAGGCAATTTCTCAACGCGGAATATGGTGAGGCTTGGCTGAGAGGTTTTGGGCTTATGATGAAGGGTATAAGAAAATACGGCATACGCCTTCCTTTCACGCCGGCGGGGCCGTTTGAGGTTGTGTGGAACTTTACTTACACGTGCAATTTGCGGTGCAAACACTGCTACGAAGATGCAGGCAAGAAGCGTTCTGAATTAACCACGGATCAGGCGTTTGAAGCAATTGATATTTTGTCAAAAACTGCGGGCATCGGGCTTCCGGCGCTTTCTTTCTCGGGTGGCGAGCCGCTGATGAGGAAAGATTTCTTCGAGGTGGCCGCTTATGCCAAACGGAAGATTCCCTACGTTAGCATGGCTACGAATGGTACTCTATTGACGGAAGACAATGTTGAGAAACTGAAAGACGTTGGCATGGATTATGTGGAGGTCAGTTTGGACGGCGCTACTGCGGAGGTTCATGAAGGCTTTAGACGGGTGTCGGGTTGCTTTGAAAAAACGATGCAGGGAATACAGAACGCCATCGATGCAGGCTTGGACACATGCTTAGCCACAACAATACAAAAGTTAAACCTTGCTGAAGCAGAAAAAATAGTCGCCAAGGCGGAAGAGTTGGGCGTCAGGTTTATGCACTTTAACTACATTCCCACGGGAAGAGCGAAATCTTTCGTGGAGTTGGATTTAACGCCGAAAGAAAGGCTTCACGTTTTGGAGTTGATTGGAAGGAAGATTTTTGATTTATACCTGAAAGCCAAGGAGGAAGAACTGAAAACTGGCAAATCAGGGGTCAAGGTTGACAAATACTTTAGCACGTGCCCTCAGTATGCAAGCGTTGTGAAGAAGATTGTGAAGGAGCATGGTGAGCGGTACGCCGTTTCTGCGCATTACGCTGCTATGAGGGGCGTGGAGAACGTTGCCAATTTTCTGGGTGGGTGTGGTGGAGGAAGGCTGTACATGTGTTTGGAGCCGAATGGCGACATGAAGCCTTGCGTGTTTTTTGCTGCAAACCGGGACACGGTTTTGGGTAACATTTTGAATGACAGTTTTGAGGAGGTTTGGGATACGCATCCGTTTTTGTGGAAGATGCGTTCTAGGGAGAAGCTTGAAACCTACAACGTTGGCGGACAGGCTATTGGGTGCGGAAATTGCGAGGACAAGTACATATGCGGAGGGTGCAGAGCGCGAGCTTTCAGCTACTTTAACGGTGACGTGAACGCGCCTGACATTGGCTGCGTTGATAATGAGAGGCTTTGGGAGAAGGTAATGAACACGTTGCACTGAGGGTGACTTGTGGGTTTTCTCTGGGTGTGAGTGTGCGACGCGCTTCTAGCCCCCGTTCACTATATGATCCAAATATGCTTGGGCTTTTTTGTGACAATTTAGTCTTTGTGAGGGAACACACACGCCCTCCCTAGTCTAGGTATCGTTTCTGCATAGCACAATGTTGGCGCCTATCCTCAGCAAGTGAGGAGGTATGAATTCTTCAATAGAGGTGAGTCTACTGTCTGACCCGAATATGAGTGGTGGATTCTAGTTTAGCCTTTTATTTCTTTTAGTAAATGTTGCGTTTTTATTACGTGTTGGTCTCGTTTTTCCATGTCGCGGATGATTGCTTCGCCTCTTTCCATTTCCTTCGGTCCAAGAATGACGGCGTGTTTGACTCCCCTGCGGTCTGCATCTTGCAAGGCGCGGGTAACTGCGCGTCCCATAACTTCCAACTCGGCTGACACGCCAGCGGCCCGTAGTTTGGAAGCAATTTTTATCGCTTCACTTTTCAATTCGTCGCCTATGAAAATCACCATGACCTTTTTACCAGCAGAGGTTTTTGGTTTGATTTTCTGTTTTTCCATTGCCAAGGTGATGCGGTCGATTCCGTGGGCGATGCCGACCGCTGGGGTTGGTTCTCCTCCGAACAGTTCAACGAACCTGTCGTATCGTCCTCCTCCTCCGAGCGCAATGTCCATTTCGGGAACATAGATTTCGTAAACCACACCCGTATAGTATTCAAGTCCTCGTGCAAACCCTGCCTCGATTGACATGTCAAATTCCACACAGCCATTCTTGAGCAGTGCGAGAATTTCGCTGAGGTTTTCCACGGCGGCCGTTGCCTTGTCATAGTTTTTCACTGTCGTTTTGATTTCTTTAACTACCTCGTCGCTGTTCTCGCCTTTTATTGCAAAGATTTTCTTCAATGTGTCTGTGCATGGTTTGGAAACTTTCAGTTCTTTGGCAAGTGTTAACGCGTCGGCCCATTGTTTCTTGTCGAGGAGTTGCATGATTTTGTTTTGGTTTTCTTCTCGAACCCCCTCTGTGCTCAGTATTCCTCTAACGATGCCGACGTGCCCGATTTTAAACCAGTAATTCCCAAGCCCCACCCGTTTCAGCAAGTCGTTGGTTAATGCCATAATCTCTGCGTCTGCCTCGGGTTTGGTAGAGCCGAATATCTCAAAATTTGACTGCCAAAACTCTCTGAAACGCCCAAACTGCGGCTCATCATAACGGTAAAGGCTCCCAAAACAATACAATCGTATCGGCTTCGGCTCGTTTCGCAATGTTGTAGCCATAAGCCTCGCAATAGAAGCAGTGAACTCAGGACGCAACCCGACTTTTCTGCCGCCCATGTCTTCGAACGTGTACATGCGCTGACGGATTTCTTCGCCAGACTTTGCAGCCAACAACTCATAAGATTCCATTATCGGAGTGATTATTTCCTGAAAACCATACAAGCCTGCAAGTTCGCGTGTTATGCCTTCCACGTACTTCATCGCAGCAGCTTCTTCGGGCAGGAAATCGCGCATTCCGCGAGCAGTTTTGAATTCTGGCATGCTTCTCACACCTCCTCTCTTGTCAGTTCGAGTTAAGATAAAGATTGTGTGCAGAACCTAGGGTCGAGTCTCAAAGAAATAATAGAAAAAATACGCATATTTAGTTAGTTAGTTTGGGGGTGTCTTTTCCTCGCAACCGAAGCCGCGTACAATCCAGCAGCTATTACGATTACGCCTATTATGACAAAGAACAAAGCGCCAGCCATTTCAATACCCAGATACCCTGTGACTTGAAGATACAGCAGGATTCCCAAGAATATTACGATGAGACCGCCAATCAAGGGACCGATGAAACTGGATTCACGTTTTTCGTAGGTTTCGCCTTTTTCATAGTTCTCGCCCTTCTCCTGTTTTTCCTGTTTCTCGCGCTTCTCTTCTTTCTCAGCCCTTTTCACCCGTTCTTCTGCTCTTTCTCCGATTTCTTCTGCCTTTTCTGCTACCCTTTCGCCTATCTCTTTCCCACGCTTGGCGACTTTCTCTCCGACTTCTTTGCCAACTTTTCCCATCCTTTCGCCTAGTTCTTTGCTTTCTTCAGCGAGGCTTCGGGGCTTTTCGACTTTCAGAGCTGCGCCGCACTTGGGACAAAACGCCATGTCCTCGTCCACTTTATTGCCGCATTTTGGACAATATGGCACGCCATTCAACCTCACATGTTTCCTTACTTATTTCTCGACGCTAAGTATTTAAAACATATACCTCGCCTGTCGAATAAAAAAACGTTATATGCTCACTCTTGTAAAATAGGGTAATCGAGGACAACGTGTTGACTGAAGAACCAAAGATTGTTCGACCCAAATATCGAGAAGGACTGTTCGGCGCGATTTCCGCGGGATTTTTCCTGATTCTGGTCGGCGCATTTTTCATCACTACACCTGGTCTCCTTGACAGAATTGTCGACTTCTTCAAAGACTTTGAAATCGTAAACATCCCGGGCTCCAGTGTTATCTATTGGCCTGCCCCGGCGCATCCAGGGAGTCACACGGTGGTTTACTCTGTCGTGACGCAGTTCTGTCTCATCTGGGGGATCTTCCAAATCGTGGTTCTCGCCCTGAGATTCTTCGCCCGCTCGCCTGTGGGCAAGAAAGCCGAAACCACCTCAAACATAGTTTTCTGGCTAGGCTCGTACTATCTCACCAACAGGTATCTAACATCAGCCACAACACTGGAAATATGGTTCACGTTCTGGGCCACGATCATAATACTCGTCGGAGTGACTCTTATCATTCGAGCCGTCGTCCTTGCTACAAAAGCCATCGGTCGGTAGGGACAAATTCTTGGGTTACTGCGTAAAATGCGGAACAAGACTGAAAGAAGATGACAAATTCTGCCCAAAGTGCGGCGCCCCTGTCACGAAAACAGTTACGGAAGAATTCTCCGTTTCGGCTGACAAGCTCATCGAAAACGTCAAGCAACTACTTCACGAAGGCAACGTGACCAGAATAATCATCAAAGACGAAAAGGGAAAGGCGCTGCTCGAAATCCCCGCGACTGTAGGGGTCATTGGCGTCGTCTTGGCTCCTTGGCTTGCCGCTTTGGGCGCGGTTGCTGCTTTGGCTACGAATTGCAGGATTGTTGTTGAAAGAAGAGAATAAAGGCTTCTCTCAAGCTCGTGGCTATCTCATCGCAAGTTGCGAAAGCGAGTAGTAGACGACTTCGCCTCGGCGGTTCAGCACGGCGAGAACGAGCTTTTTCTTTGAACCCTGAACATACTTGACCACACGCGTGAATTCCTCCATAGAAACCGGCTTGCCCTCCTGCACCCCGTACGCGACGTATTTTGCCGTGTCCTTTCCGTACTCGCCGCGCTCGTAAAAGCGAAAATCAACCCCTAAGCCAAACCCTTCTCGCACCACGTAGCCGCGGCTTCGCAGGTCACGATAGATTAGGTACTTAGCCCAAGCGTTAGTATCCAATTCTTGAAAACGTTGGAGAACCTCGTGAAAGCTGAGTGTTTTTTTGGGGTTTTTTTGTCTAACCTCGATTTGTCCCTTGTCCAGCAGAAAAAGTGCCTCGAAAAACGCCAGCCTCAGCCTGCCTTTCTCAACGACACCGTAACCGCGACAATTAAGCGCGTCCACGTCGCTCCTGGCAGAAACGGTTATCTCGCCCCCCCTCGACAGCACTGCTTCGACTCTTTTTTGTTCGCCGCTTTCTACTGGTTTTGGTTTCTTTTCCAACTGTTCCATGATAGTTCAGCTTGTGCATTAGGTATTGTGTGGTTGCGTTTAAGAGTTTGTGGCAGAATCAACGCGCCAGTTTCTCAAAATCGGCTCTGGATAGCACGCCGTCTTCGCAGATTATGGCTGTCACGTATTTGAGCGGCGTAATGTCGAAGGCTGGGTTCAAAACGTCGATTCCTTCAGGAGCCATTCTTTGTCCGCCACAGAACATGACTTCTTCTCGGCTCCTTTCCTCGATGACAACGTCTTTCGAGAAACGCGTCAAGTCGAAGGTAGACTTGGGTGCTGCTACATAAAAGGGAATTCCATGCTCGTGCGCCAACACGGCTATCGTGAACGTGCCAATCTTATTAACCACGGCGTCTTTTGCTATGCGGTCGGCGCCCACGATGACTTTGTTGATTAAGCCTTTTGACATAACATAGCCCACCATGCAGTCAGCAATCAAGGTGACGGAAATATTGTCACGTTTCAACTCGTACGCCGTCAACCTTGCGCCCTGCAGCTTCGGTCGGGTTTCTGTGGCGAAAACCTTGATTCGTTTGCCCTGCTCCGTAGCCACCCGCATCACAGCCAATGCCGTACCGTAGTCCACTGTTGCCAGACTGCCTGCGTTGCAGTGAGTTAAGATTGTGTCGCCGTCTTTGACGAGTTCCGCGCCATTTTCGCCTATTTTGCGGTTGGTCTCCACGTCTTCGTCCGCCATCCGTCGCGTTTCTTGGACGACCGCTTTTATCACGTCTGAGACGTCGCCTGACGCGTTTTTCGCCTTTTTCAAGACTCGTTCGATTGCCCAGAAAAGGTTCACCGCGGTGGGGCGGGTTTCCTTCAAAAGCTCTGCCGATTGGTCGAGTTCGCTTAGCAGTTTTTCCTTTGTTCTCGCTTTGCTGTGGTATGCAGTTAGAGCCAAGCCGTAAGCCGCCGCCACGCCCAACAGGGGAGCGCCCCGGATTTTCATGGTCTTTATCGCCTCTGCCATTTGGGTGGATGTTCTTATTTCGAAGTACTCTGCAACGGTGGGTAGTTTTGTCTGGTCTATTGTGATGACGACGCCGTTTTTCCATTCGATGGTTCTCATGATGCTTGCCTTCAACTTTCTTATACTGGGTTCGCGCATTGTTGTTTGTGAGATTTTATGAAGCGTGAGGCTTTAAAAACACTGCTGGAAAAGCATGGGCAAAAATACTCCGAAGCCTTGGAGATCAACCTTGAAACCGTTTCTGACAGCGAGATTTTCAAGTGGTTTTTTGCGTCTTTGTTGTTTGGCGCGCCGATTACCGAGTCTTCTGTGATAAAAACTTACCACTGTTTCAAAAAATACAACGTGCTAACGCCCGAGAAGATTTTTAAAACAGGATGGGACGGATTAGTGAAGATTCTGGACGAGGGCAGTTACACGCGGTACGATTTCAAAACAGCCGACAAACTCCTATTAGTAATGAACAATCTGCAGAGGCAGTATGGCGGAAGCCTCAATCTTCTCCATGCGCAAGCATCCGGCGCCGCTGATTTGGAAAACCGTCTAAAACAATTAGGCAAGGCATAGGCGACATAACCGTGAGCATATTCCTCCGCGACCTCAGAGGCATCTGGCGAAAAGCCGACCCAAAACCCACACCACTCGTGATTTCGGCTGCAAAAAACCTGGGAATAACAAAAACCGACCAGCCACAGAAGGCTTTGGACGGGTTGAAGGCTTTTTGGAACAAGAACAAAATCGCTGGGTACACATTTGTCAACTTTGAAACCACGCTGCTAAGGCTGGGCAAAGAACAACGAAGAAAGAAGATGCAACAATAATAGTGCTTATTTGGTTGTCAACGGAAGCCTGACGCGCGCCACCACTTCGACGGGGCAGTCTTTGGGCAGGTTTAATTGTTTTTGCCACTCGTCGCCCACAGCGATGAGCGAAAAGACTCCTGAGACTTCGGCTTTCGCTTTGCGAACGAGACTAACTAATGCTGCTTGTGTTTCGCCGGTTTTTATCATGTCGTCCACGATGAGCACGCTGTCGCGTTTTCGGATTGCATCCTTCGGCACGTAGAACGTCATCGTAACACCCGACCCGCTCAGCACGTAGGTTTCCTCGAAAAACGAGGGAACACCAACCTCTTTACCCCACTTGGCGATGACTAGGTTTATGCCCATGTTACTCGCAATCATAGTCGCAAGCGGGATGCCGTCCACCGCAGCCGTCAAAACCTTCGTCACACGCTTACCAGCAAAACTCGCGAGCGCATGGTGTGCAGCTTGGCGGAGAATGTTGTAGTCGCCAATGATTTTTGTGTTGTCAAAATACCCGTCGCTGTTGAACACTATGCGTCGATGAAGCTCTATTTCCAACCCCACCATCTTCGTCAGGGTTTTCCAGAGTTGTCGGGCGCGAGCAGCGTTGGGCAAAACGTGTCCCTTTGCATAGCGGCTCAGCACGGTGACGGGGAGCCCTGTTTTCTCAGATAGTTTTCGGTACGTGTACTGCTTCTTAGCCGTGCGTAATAGTTCTATTGTCATTAATCGGAGTTTCAGGTCTTCTGCATGGGTGCTCAATTCTGGACCTCCTTACACATTATCTAGTCAAATAGGTTAATCGTAATCCTTTACTTTTAACTCAAGAGAATATAATACTATCGTTTCATTCAGAACCAAAAATGACAGACTTAACTTTTCAGGCAGTCTTGTGGTAACCTCTTTAAGATGAAGAGTTCTAATTCTATTTTTGGGCTGTATGTGAGAGGGTCTCGGTTGAAAACAGAAGACAAGAAGCCCATGGTGTCAAAAGAAGACATCAAAAAAGGTCTGAGAAAACTTGGCTTAAAGAAAGGCGACATAATCGGGATTCATAGCTCTCTGGGCAGTTTTGGCTACGTGGAAGGCGGAGCGGACGCGGTTATAGATGCTCTGCTCGAAATCATCGGAAAAGAGGGAACCATAGTCATGCCAACCCACTCCGCGAATCTACTCGAGATAGAGAGGTCACCCGAAGAGAAGGCTATGGGCGTGGCGTGGCTGTACAAAATCTTACCATACGACCCAAAAACCACACCATGCACAACAGGCATCATACCTGAAACATTCAGAAAACGAAAAGGCACCCTACGAAGCGAAAACCCAGTCCATTCTCTCGCGGCGAAAGGATCCAAAGCTAAAGAAATCGTTGAAGCGGATTCTAGTCGAAAAGACGTCCTCGAAAACTGGCAAAAACTCCTAGAGCTAGGCGGCTATATTCTTCTCATAGGCGTCGGTTTAAGCAACTGCACGGCTATGCATTTGGCTGAAAGGCGAGTGCAGTTTCCTAAGCATATCCTGGAAAAAATTACTCCGCCAAGGCGGTTTGTTGAAAAATATCCCGAGAAGGAGTGGGAGTGGGATTTCGGTCCATATCCAGACTTTGCCAGAATGGAGGAGCCTTGTCTAAAGCATGGTATAATGAAGACTACGAAAGTAGGCGGGGCAACTTTCAAACTGGTTAGGCTTAGAGGACTAGTCGACCTTTACACAGAATACCTCGGCAGAAACCCAGACCTTTTCTATCATCAAACTCGTGCGTGATGCCCAGCTAGAAATTCGCTTTGTCTCCCCACCTGAAACGCATCTTAAACACCTGCACTATGTCTTCGGGCTTTTCGAGCACGTACACGTCCTGAATGGCGGCGAGTTTTCTGACGTTTTCAGCGTCTTCCCTTCTTATCCTGATTTTCATGCTTTTGCCTTGGGGAAGTTTTGTGGTGGTTTCTCCTTCTTTAAGGTCAGAGGGCACCACATAAACCGTAACAAAAGCTTTCAGCGCCTGGGTTGCCGCGTTGGAGAGCATAGTGTCCGCGATTCCGTGCGCTACTTTTGCAACAGTGTTCGACGTGGCAGGAGCAATCAGTAAGAATTCAAACTTTCCCGTCTGCAGCAAACCCGCAAGAAACGGCGAATTGGCGTTGATTTCCACCCAGATTCTTTCAAAGTTCGCCCTTAACTCGTCATAAAGCCTGTAATGTTTTAGCACCTGTTCTGCTGCTTTGCTGAGGTAAACGAAAATCTCCACTTTGTCTCGGTATTCTTTCTTGATTTTTTTCATGACGTCTAATGTTTCGGCAAGCTTGTCTCCAGCGCCCGTGATTCCCCAAGCAACCTTCCTTCTCTTGGACGCTTCTTTCTTCTTTGCTTCCACCATCTCTACTGCCACTGTATCACGCCTCTTTAGGTGGTCTCTCACTCAATGATTCAGCAAACTTTTTGACGGTCTTTTTCAGGGTTCTGAACCCCTCTTCGTCTTTTTTGACGCCGTCCAAAGTGTCTCTTGACCAGAAGGTTGCGCCGAGGTTAGCGCCAAAAAAGCCTCCGCTGACGGGTGTGACGCCGTTGAGTATGAAGAAGGTATGGATTTGCTGTATGGCGAGTTCCTGTCCGCCAATTCGGTCGCCTCCGACGGCGATTGCCATGCCGATTTTATGTTTGAAAAAGTTCTTGTCGTTGGCAACTAGGGCTCGGCATCTGTCCATGACTGTTTTGGTTTGCGCACTTATTCCCCCATTATACACGGGCGTGGCGATGACTATGCCCTCCGCGTTTTTGAGCAAATCATAAACCGTGTCCATGTCGTCTTTGAAGATGCATCCCACGTTTTTTAGGCAGTAATCGCAGTGTGTGCAGAACTCGATCTTCTTGCCTCGGACAGTGAAGAAGTCTGTTTCGAAACCCTTCTCTTCCAGCATGCCCAAAGCCTTTCTCAAAACATGCTCCGTCGCTTGCTTACGCGGACTGCCACAAATACCAACTACTTTCATGTTGCATCCTTGATTTCTATAGTCAGGGTTAGTCAATAAAAGTTGCTCTCGACTGCAATGGCGGGCCCGTTGGGATTTGAACCCAAGATCACCGGCTCCGCAGGCCAGCGTCCTAATCCGGCCTAGACTACGGGCCCAGCGTCATGGCTATATGCCTTAAGTTGCTCTGGCTTATAACAGCTTTTTCTTGCGGCGTCTTTAAGCGTAGTCTAAGTGAACTCAAAAGTAATTATGTATCTCGCGTAGGTTGTCGTGTTTGGCTTCAGGATTTCGAGAAAAACATAAACCCGCGTTGTCCCGGTGGCGTTTGCTTCTAGTTTTACGGCTATGTATATCGTCGTCAGCGAGTTCAGGTTGTACCATGAGCCTGTGTCTTGGGTGTAGGCGCCGTTTTGGATGGAGATTTGGGTGGAAGCGCCGTCGGTTGAGTTGTGGAAGTAGATGGTGCTGTTTTTGATTCGGTTAATGTTCGAGTCTGAGTATTTCTTCAGCCTCATCTGCCAAGAATACGGGTCGGTGTTGTTCACTTTAAGAACATAATCGTAAGTTGCTGGGAAAAACGTCCACACGTGCAAGAGCGCCGCGTCTATGTACCACTTGTCCTTGCTGTAATCGTTTGTTTCGTTGTTGCCCTTGAACATAATCGTGAAGTTTGACGACGTTAGGTATGAGGAAACTGAGACGTTGTTCCATCCGTTCACAAGGTTCGTAAGCAAGTTCTGCCAAGAAGCGCCATTCCAAACGTCGACTCGGATGTTTTCTGGGAACGGAACGTCCGACGAGAACGAGTAGCTTCCTGAACCTGAGCCGTCATTGTTATTTGGTCCTATGTCGTCAAAATTGTTGTTTAGCTTGAAATATGATCTGAGGTTGGGTTCTGTTCCTGTGAGCTCGGTGTTGTAGTCGCTTTGTATTTGAGCAAGGGTTCTGGCGATGTTCCAGTATCTTAAATCGTCACCGTGCCCATCCACTGGTTCGCTGGCTCCGAGACCGTTCAAAAAACGATTTCCTGTTGGCGTCGGCGTAGTGCCCGTCCAGGTTCCACTTAGGCTGTTAGAATCAAGCGCAGGCAAATTGTCCCGATCGCCGACGTAAAGGAATAGATTGTTGTTGTTTTCGTCCCACACGATGGCGACAAAATACCACTTGTTTGCAGAAAAAGAATACGCACTCGTCATTGACCCTGTGGCTCCCCAATCCAAGAGCAGATATGTTACCGACCAACGGGTTTCCATCATGTCGTTTTGTCCCCAAAATCTGCCTTGAACAGAATTGTCCATTTTCACCCAGAAGGAAATAGTGCCCGTCGTGGAGCCCCAGTCGGGCGTTCCGTCCCCAATTGTCATGTATCCGCCTGTGGCATCCAGAGAGTACGCGTTAACCTTGTCTGCATAAATAGCCAATTCTTCATAAGTTTCATCGTAGTCAATGTTCGTCCACTGAACCTCCAAATCCACCTCATAATTAGGCACCTTGTACTCAGCGTAGAAAGCATACCAGAAATTGCCAAACGAACCCGCACCAGGATTATTTGGCATCGGAGCTGTCTCATCTGCATTCGAAGGAGTTGTTTGGCTCCATCGTCCGTTTGCTGATTGGAAATCGCCCGAGTCTGCGGAATTGGTCGAATAGTAAGTAGAGCCTCCTCCGTGAGCTAGTCCGATCCATGTGACTGTGTTCTTCGGCAGACTGTAGTCAGGAACATCGATCGCATTCCAACCCGTGGAAACTGCAACGTTATATGTCTCTGTCCTCTTTGTCGCTCCAGTCGGGTCGGTTAACGTGCCTCCCGTGTAAAGCGCTATGGCGACGGTTCCTGTTCCACTATATCGCACATACAGTTTTGTAACCGTCATGTTATCCAGACTAGGAGACATGCCTCCCATGTATCGATAATTCGTATAGGTAGATGTAGTAGTAAAGCTACTAGAGGTGATTCCCCAATTCCTAATGGTTACGCTAGTGTTCTGTTCGGTTATTGTGTCATAAACCGAGTCTGGATCGTATTTTTGGGCGGTGAAGTTTGAATGAGTTCCCTTGCCGGCAGAACTGTCCACGTTAGACGTGTTGTTATCCACATAATCCTCAGTATTATTTCTAGGCGCTGAAACACTGACTTTTGCGCTTGTATTGTTCGCGTAGATTGTAGTGGTGCCGGTCGTGCCGTTTTGAAGAATAACCGATGGTGAAGCAATTGTAACGCTGTTCGAAATTAAGGCTGCATAGTATTTGCTTCCTACCACGTTCGGCGACAAAAAGCAGAACAGAACGAACATGATTGAGACTAACTTAATCGAACGTCGAATCTTTCTAATGATTAAGAGTTTCTCAATCCTTTTCACTAATTATCCCTTCCCTAAAAAAGAAAAAAGGATGAGGGTTGTTACCTTACGTCTACAGCTATCACTATCGTAGCTGAAACTCCAGTGTTGGCACCTGCGGCTGCTATGATTTCGATCTTTATCGTCCACTCTTCACCTGCGCCCATTGAAACGTAGCCTGTGTTTGTTGGTTCATTCCAGTTATCGCCTGTGGTGGTATAGCTTAGTGTTCCGACTTGGGTGCTGTCTGCTTTGATTAGCCTAAAGACTATGCTGGTAAAGTTGCTCACACTTGGATTGCCATCAGCCGGAGTGATCGACACGTGCCTCAATTGAACCTCTTTCGCAGCAGTCGCGGTCAAATTTACGGCTTGGTCGTAGTACAAGGTAACGTTCGGATAAGCATTGAGGCTTAAACTGGCAAACGTGTTGTTAGTTCCAAGAGTTAATATTCCAGACGAATCTCCGCCCTGCGAAAAACTAACAGGAGCAGCGGCTATCGTTGTTGTCGATTGCGCAGTCATCGCGTAGTATACAGCTGCGCTTGCTGAAACAACCAGCGCAGATATCAACAGCAGGATTACAAGGTCTAGCGATCTTCTATTTTGCATTCCCTCACCTCCTTCCTAAGTATTCTTTCAATTTCTTTGGGTTAACGAGAAATGTCACAGCTATTCCGAGTACCATGGCGCTGGATAGGAGCGCAGCCGTGAGAACGTGCGACATTTCTCCCCTGTAGAGCGAGAAGAAGAAGGTTGAAATGAGGATCGACGGGAAAGTAACGAGGCTCGCGAAAACCTTGGCTAAGGTCCACTCGTGCTTAGAGACCAGAAGATACACGTTGATCCCAACAATATTCGCGAGAGCGAGAGCAAGATACAGAAAACTGTATGCGAACCGCATGTAATCCCCAAAAGTAGAAAGGAATTCTCTGCTCATCAGCAAATTCACGTATCCAAATATCGCGGCAGCTTCATAGAGATACGGGACGGGTCTTCGGAAATAGTCCATGATACAAGTGAGCAAGCTTAGCGCTACGAAAAAATCAACGCCTAAGAACAGGAAGAACTCAGGCAAGAGGTCCGCTGCCAATTCAAGCACGTGTCCCGATTCAGAATCGAATTCAACATTATGTGTATTAAGATGTATGAAACGATAATCCTTACTGAAAATATAGACTGACAATTCTAAACCTATAAGATAACCGACGTCAAGAGTTAGTTTGAGAGCAAATGTCGTTAAAAGTCGAAGCCATTATGACCAAGAACCTCATAACCGTCGAACCATCCGCCACGGTAATAGAGGCAGTAGAAGCCATGAGCCGTAATGAGATAGGCTGTTTAGTCGTCTCTCAAGCCGATCAACCCATGGGAATAATCACCGAACGTGACGTACTGAAAAGAGTCTTGCTTCAAGGAAGAGACCCAACCACTACAAAAGTGTACGAGATAATGTCGGCGCCTCTACTCGTGGGCGACCCTGAAATGGATGTTCAAGACGCTGTAAAGTTGATGGTTACGAACAAAATCAAGAGACTCCCCATATCAAGACAAAGCCAACTCATAGGGTTGATAACGTTATCAGACCTTGCACGTTCGATTGCTTACTTGGAGCACATCGTCAAATCAGGTAATGTTAATGTGGGGTGATGCAGGGCATGTTTTTCATTGATGATAACGTTCTGCTGGGCGTTTTGATATCTATAACAATAATTGCCTATGTTCTAGTTTTGCGGGAGTTAAAGTCAAGATCGGTTTCGACAAAGATTCCAACAAAGAGATTAGTCAAAGTAACTCCAAAAAGAAATGGACAACAAGAGAAGCGAGAAAATTCGAGGCGAGCACCTCCAAAACAAGAGAATTCTCAGCACATGTGTTTTCATCATTTTGGATATCTTGGAGACTTGCCCAGAAGCGGCTCTCTTCCAGACGAATGCTTAGGGTGCCCTAAAGTAGTGCAATGTCTAGCAAGCGGTGAGGCGGCTGAGGAAGACTCTATCGAACAAGAATAACAAGGCACGAGTTTCGTCATCTTCTTAAGTTTCTATTGCACGGTTTAGGGCTTGTGTTACGTTTTGTTTGCCCATGCTAACTATGTATGGTCCGAGTCTGGGTCCTTGCGGCGCGCCGAGGAGAATGGTGTAGAGAGTTTTGAAGAATTGGGCGGGTTTTATGCCGTTGTCTCTTGCGACTGTAAAGATGGCGGTTTGTATTTGGTTTTCGTCGTCTGTTTTTTCTAGGGTTTGGGTTAGCGTTTTTATGGCGTTGGTTTCTTGTGGGCTGAGTTCGGTGGTGGTTTCGGTTATTTCTTCGAAATCTCTAATCCAGTTGAAAGCATACCCTATCCTCTGCCTTAGCTGTTTAGTCAATCCGTCCTGTATGTAACGGTATTCGCGCAGCTTCTCTGCAATGTACTCGTCTTCGGAGCCTTTCGGCGCCACCTTAGCCAAGAACACGAGCAAATTATAAGGCACATGAATGCTCGAGGTTTTCGGGGGCTTCGACACCCAAACATACTCGTACAAGCCCTTCAGCTTCGCCAATTCGCGCGGGTCTGGAATCTGCTTTTTGCCGAAGTAGATGTCCTCCAACTCGTCCAGCTCGTTCATATATTTCGGAATGTCGGTAACCGAGAGTGTCCTCGTGCCCACGAATCGTTTCAGCATGAGCAACAGAAGCGACTGTGGTGAGCCGTATCTGAACCACACCTGAGGAGTGAACACGTTGCCCGCACTTTTTGAAATCTTCTTGCCGCTCTTGTCCAAGAACATCTCATACTGCACATGCATCGGCGGCTCAAACCCAAGAATCTCCCTGCAGATGCGGTCGTTCACCATGACCGAAGCCGCGATGTCCTTGCCGTAGGGTTCGAATCTAATGTCAAGCGCCTTCCAACGAGCGGCAAATTCGACCTTCCACACAAGTTTGCCCTCGCCCTTCGTGAAATCAGCCTCGCCTTCGTGCCCGCAGCCTTTGAACCACTGCCCCTTGACTTCCATACCCTCGCAACGGTAGAGAACCTTTTTTTCTTTGGGCAGGAATTCGTAGGCGTTCGTTGTGTAGATGCGTCCACAGTTGCCGCAAATCGCAAAGTATGGCAGTTTCTCTTCGAATTTTTCCTGTCCAACTTCTTCCTTGATAATCTCGCCTGCCCGTTTTGCGTTCTTCAGTATCGTCTCGATTTCCTTGTTGAAAACGCCCTTTCCGTAGGATTCGTACGCCGATATGATCTTGTACTCTATTCCGCAGGTTTCGAGGGCTTCAAGAAAAAGCTCAATCATGTGGTCTGCAAAGTTTCCGTGGCACTTGAACGGGTCTGGAATGTCTCGGACTGGAAAACCCAAATATTCATTCAAAGACTCAGGAAGACCAACAGGAACCTTTCGCAGCCCGTCCTTGTCATCGGCAAAAGCAACTAACTCGGAATTATACCCTTGCGCTCTTAATGCAAGAGTAACCGCGTACGACCGTGAAGCATCACCAATGTGCCCGATGTGGGGTATGCCGGAGATGCCTATGCCCATCTCGGTCTTCAAAAGGTCGAGGCTTCTGCCCAGCTTCTGCTCACGTTCCACGAGTTCTTCAGCAGTTTTGTCGTACCACGTACCGTGACCAATAATTTTCTCAGACATTCTCAGCCACTACTAGAGCATGTGAAGGAAGATAAAAAACGTTTCATGCGTTTCTTGACCTTTTTTGTTTCAGTTTAATATAAGACTTAATCAAATTACAGACTAGGCGTGTCCAAGATGAAGGAAAACCGTGTGTGGCCGTATGTTCTGCCGTTTCCACTCGATGCCCAGAAACGCAAGTTGATTTGGAGCTTTCTTCAGTCGCACGTGGGCATGAGCATACTGGCGCAGATGAAAATCGACGACCGCACCTTTCAGCACAACCTAATCGAACAGTTACCCTACTCGAACAAGTCCATCATCAAATACCTCAAACAAATGGCACAAGCAGGCGTTCTCGAAGAGGGAGTGGAACGGTTCAAGGAGAAGGGCAAGGCAACATGGATGAAATGGTACACGCCAACCAACCTTGGCAAGTGGCTCATCCTCTTTCTGACACCTCCGAAACAAATTCAGCCCGAACTGGCAAAACGCACGATTGAGGAGTTGTTCAGGCTTTACTCGTCCAGCATCGTCGAAGTCTGCGAAAAATACGGGTTCAAAATCGACTCGTTCCAACAAGTCTTCGACGAGCACTACTTAAGAAAGACAACAGCAGAAGCCAAAAAAACCAAGCCAAAAACCGTAGTCTTCGGAAGCACAGCGCTCGACATCTACGGAAACTTGGAAAAACTCCCAAACGCCGAAGAAACAACCTACGTAGAGGAAATCGGCAGATACGCGGGAGGGATGGGCGCAAACGTTGCCGTGGCGTTGGCGAGGCTTAAGATTCCTGTGGCTTTCGTCGGGAGAATCGGGAGCGATTTCGTGGGAAGAGTCTTGCTTGACAGCCTTCGAAGAAACGGCGTAGACATCTCAAACGTCAAAGTGACAACACAACGATCACTGCGAACCCTTATCTTCCGCGATAAAAAGGAAAGACGCTGGCTCTTCGCCCTAGGCTCGCCTGAGCACGCTATTTCTATCACTTCGCCATCTGAAATCGACTGGGCAACGATAGACCAGAGCCGAGTTGTTTACGTGGGAGAAGTTTTCACAGAAGTCGCTGCAACAATCGCAAGTTACGCAAAAACCAAGAGAAAAATGGTCATTTACCGTCCAGGCGTGCCGTATCTCCGTTTTGGCGTCGAGAAACTTCACGGCATACTTGAACACACGAGCATATTCATCCTAAACGACATCGGCTGGAAAATACTGCAAAATTCCTCCAAGAAAACATTAAAAACACCCGCAGAATTGCTCGATTATGGTGTGGCAACGGTGATTGTGACCAAGGGAGCCGACGGCTGCGACGTACATACAAAGCAGGGCTTTTATGAAGTGCCGGTTCCGGCGAGTTTGCGCCGTAAGTTTAAGGTGGTTGATCCCACGGGTGCGGGCGACAGTTTCTCGGCGGGACTGATAAGAGGGCTGCTCGAAGGCTGGACGGTGAAAGAAGCGGTTTCTTTCGGACAAGCCGCTGCTCTCCTCACGTGCTCACGGATAGGAACTTCTTCAGCGTTTCCGACACTCGAAGAAGTAGAAACCGTGAAACCATAAAAAATAAAAAGGGAAGAAAAAAGGTTTAGGCTGTTTTGCGTGTGGTTTTCAGCGCTGCGACGATGGCAAGTATGCCCAAAAGCAGAAGAACCACGGCGAGCGTGTAGAGCAAGTCCATGCCTCTGAGGTTAAAGTCCAGTCCGAAGCCAATCGCGGCGAGAAGCATTCCCCAGCCGAATAGGCTGAAGGCGCTTCGCGCGTATTTTGACGGGTTTTTTGTTCGAATGCCAGATTCGGCTATGAGCCAGCAACCGTAGAGAGCAACGATTAACGGGACGGTTTCCAGCCATGAAACCAGCAGGTTCGCAGCGTAAGCAACGACTACGACCGCAACGATTATGATGAACGCACCAAGGGTTAAGAGCCCCATTTGCTGGTCTGACATAGTTTTTCACCGTTTTATTCGATTTTTGTTCCGCATTCGGGGCAGAACTTCGCCGTCTCTAATACTGGGTGTCCGCATTTTGGACATTTTTTGGTTGCTTCTGGTTGTGCGATTGTGGTTCCGCAGTCTGGGCAGAATTTGGAGGTCGCTGGGATTCTGGCGTTGCATTTTGGACAGATGATTAAAGCAGCGGCGGGTGCTTGTGCGGGACCGGACGGCGTCATTACTTGTGGAATTAGTACCATACCAGTGCCTAGTCCTGCGCCGGGTGATTTGCCGAGTTCTTCTGCGGCTTTTTTGACTGTTTCCATGCGTAGGACTTCTTCTGGTGCGGTTCTGCCTGTCCTTAGCCAGAATAGGCGTTCGCGGTATTCGGGCGTGGTGTCGATGCCTTCAAAGCGTAAATCTGTCAAGTCCAAGCCGATTCGTCTGAAGGATTCTAGTATGTGGTTTTTCACCAAAACCGAGGTTTCGTCCAGTCGTGTGAACACGGTGAGCAGGTCGTACCTTGAGAGTTCATCGATGAGTTTCTCGTTTATGAAGCCCCTCAGATAATTGTCCACTTGTTCAGTTGCGTAGGCGTTCTGTCCGCCGACGACTTCCATGACGAACAACTGTGCGTTTTCGACTTTGAACCAGAAACTGCCGTAAACTTGCAGCGGCGCTAGTTCGGTGGTTTGTGCGCGTGTGCCGTATTTGCCCGCGTTGACTTTGGTGGAGACGAAGATGACTGTGGCTTTGAACGGTTTTTCGCCGAAGCCTGCGATGCGTGAAAGAATGCCCGTGATTAAGGGAAGGTTCAGCGTGGTAAGCGTGTGTCTGCCCGCTCCGAAGACGTCGTAGGCTTTGCCGTCTCGGAAGAAAACCGCTACTTCGTACTCGTGCACTATGAGTTGGGCACCCCAAGTGATGTTCTCGTCGGGGTACCTCCAAACTATCGCGTTTTCTGCTGGGTTTTTCCATTCAATAACTTGTGGCATCTTTACTGCACCCCTAGAACGATTTCTCCTCTCTGGTCGAACGTGTCTTCAAGGGTTTCTAGTGCTTCGGTGACTTTTTGGATGTGGTCTTTGGCTTTTTCGAAGCCTCGTTTTCCGATTTCCTTCTTAAACGCGCTTGCAGTTGTGGCGACGGTTTCTACTTCGTCGATGAGTTGTGTGTCGAATTCAATCATCTTGTCCAACTTCTCTTCCTCAATCTTCAGAATGTTAAAGAAGCCAGCGTAACCGTACGAGGCGTGGTTGATTTTTTCCGCCACACGGTCATACTTCGTGACAAGCTGGTCCATGTCAATTAAAACCTCTTGGCGCCTTTCCTGCGATAGTTTCTGGAAAACTTCTTTCAAGTCACTTCTTGCTTTCTGTAATTTTCCGTATAGATGATTTCTGATCAGTTTGTCGGATTCTCTGCGTAACTCTTTCTCCTTGTAGCCCCTAAAGCCCGGCAGCGCTGCAAGAATTCTTTCGCCAAGCCTCATCTCGCCCTTTGCCTTTTCATACAAGTTCTTTTTCTCTGTCAAATGTTTCCCTTCTGTATTTTCTAATCTTATAGTGAAAGTGGTGGGTTGCTTTTAAAGTTTAATAACCCAAACTACAGGGGTTTTTGGTCACTTTTGCACAATACACCTAACTCGAGTGACCACTCTTTTGGATGATTTGAAGGAAGGCGAAAATGCACCCAAAGCATTCAAGAATCAAACTCCTCATAAACCTCTGCTCACTCTATCATGAACTTTCGAAAAAAGCCAGAACACAACATGACACAGGTGAACTGCGCAAATGACCCAACCTATCGAGCAACAAACACCAACGCAGAGAGGCCGTTTAACTGGAATGGCTGGCTTCACCATAATTTGGATTGGCCAAGTCTTCTCGCTACTCGGTTCCACCATGACAGGTTTTGCGCTTACCGTTTGGGCGTGGCAAATTACCGGTCAAGCAACCGCCTTAGCGTTAGTTGGATTTTTTGGTTTTGCTCCTGTAGTGCTGGTGAGCCCTGTTGCGGGTGCGATTGTTGACCGTTATGACCGAAAGAAGATTATGATACTCGCTGACTTGGCTGCTGGTCTACCCACTGTCGTCAACTTACTGCTATACGTAACCAACAATCTGCAGGTTTGGCATCTCTACATAACTCTGAGCATAGCGGGCACGTTTCAAGCGTTCCATTTTCCAGCCTACTCCGCTGCCGTGTCAATGTTGATATCCAAGAAACATTATGGTCGAGCCAGCGGCATGCTTTCTGCGGCTCAGTTTGCTTCAGGCATTTTTGCTCCAATCGTGGCTGCCCTTCTATTAAGCGTCATCGGCATCGCGGGCATAATGGCGGTCGACATCTGTAGCTTTCTTTTCGCAATAAGCCTCTTGCTCTTAGTGCACATCCCTCGACCTCCAACAACTGAAGCTGGGCTTAAAAGTAGAGGAAGCATATGGAAAGAATCGATTTATGGATTCCGTTATATTCGCGAGCGCCCAAGCCTGCTCGGACTGCAACTTTTCTTCTTCTTCCTCAATCTTTTCGGAACTTTCGGCGCAACTCTGATAGCACCCATGATTTTAGCGCGAACTGCCGACAATTATGTGATTTTGGGTAGTGTAATGTCAGCTGCGGGTGTCGGCGGCGTTCTGGGCAGTGTATTGATGAGTTTTTGGGGAGGACCAAAACCTAGGGTTCACGGAGTACTGCTCGGAGGAATTGTCTCGGGTTTACTCGGCACTATGCTGATGGGTATAAGGTATGACATCATTGTTTGGATGACAGCCGGCTTCTTTTCGATGTTTTTCATCCCAATAATCAATGGTTCCAATCAAGCCATCTGGCAGAGCAAGGTTGCGCCTGATGTTCAAGGGCGTGTCTTTGCGACGCGACTCTTGATAGCCCAGATCAGCGTGCCTGTTTCCATGTTATTGGCTGGTCCCTTAGCTGACCGTGTTTTCGAGCCAGCCATGATGGCGAATGGCGGGTTAGCATCAACGTTCGGTGGGCTTATAGGCACTGGTTCTGGCGCTGGCATGGCACTTATGTTTGTCATAGTTGGGATTCTGGAAGCGTTAGTTGGCGTAGCGGGGTATGCTTTTCCAGTAGTGAGAAACGCTGAAGCAATCTTGCCTGATCATGAGGCAAAAACCACCGTGCCTGCAGAAGGCAAAAACTGAAGCGCGAAAAAATCGGGTTTATTTGATGGCTCGTATCTCCCAATAATAGGGGTCTTCTTTTTGAAGTTTAACCTCTGCCTTGTCAAAGCATGACAGTAGTTCGCAGACCTCTTTTTCGGGAAGAAAATGATGCAGTTCTTCGAAGCGTTTGTTCTCGAACGACTCCAAAACACTGAAAGTGCCATCTTCAACCTGCTTGCCTTTTCCGTATCTGGGGTCTTTTTCTGAGGCAACGTTCGCAAGGAACAAGCCGTTCTTCTTGAGGATTCTGTGGGTTTCGTCTATGGTTTGTGCGACGTCTTTTTTGAGAGCGTGATGTATAACGCTGACGCTGACGACCGCGTCTAAGGTGCAATCAGCAAAGGGTAGATGGGTCATCGTTGCGCGTACGAGTGCGACATCAGTTAATTTTTCTTTCCGAGCCCACTTGCCCGTTATCTTTAGGGCGCTTCTTGAAACATCAACACCGATGACGCTGAAGCCTTGATGGGCAAGGTAGACGCTGTGTCTGCCTGCTCCGCAGCCTAAATCGAGTATGATCTTGGTCTTTGAACGTTTGAAATCAGGCACAGCCTCGACGATGTAGGGGGCGAGTTCTTTTAGTCTTTTGGGTAACCGTTTCAATGTGGAATAATAATTTTCCCACATGGATTTCCAAGCACCTTCAGGTCAATGTCCCGAATTTAGATGTCTACTGTTTTAGAATTTTTGCAGGACAGTTTGGATACTGGCTAAGAGTTCTTTCACGTTCTCGGGCGTTTCATAACGAATCGTCAAGTTGCCTCCTCTGGTTAAGGATGGAACTTTTTTGATGATTTTTGCCCTTAAAAGAACCCTCAGATGCTTTTCGATTGTGGACCTGTGACGTTTCAACTCTCGCGCTATGTCGCCCGGGTTGGAGACCCCTCTTTGGATACATTCGAGGATCTGGAGCCGCGTTTTCGAAGCCAAAGCGCCCAGAATTTTCTCGGTCTTCTCATAATCACTCATTACTAACGCCTTCCACTTGTGGTTCTGCTGTTTAGGATATAAATTTGCCGTTTGGCAGAGAAAATTCCTTCTGGTAACAAAATTTCATCGAAGGTGTTGGAAACCTTTTTGTCAGCCGTGGATGTATGGTGTTTGAAGATGTGAGGGCTTATGTTTCATCCAAGAGTCAAGGGCACGTACTATGAAATGGGCTACAATTATGGAACCATCCTCCACGAGCACGGGTTCACCGTTCCAGAACAGCCGTCAGAAAAACTTGAATTTTCAAGAAAAAGCGAAAAAGAAGTGAGACGAATCTTTCCAGAAGTTTTGGAAGAGATTAAGGGATTCGCGGACGCTTGCCAAGGTTCATATGAGCATTTGTCTGCGTTGATTCTTGGCGTTGGGGCTTTCAAGGTTACGCTGAAGTGCAGTGTTTTTGCGGCGTTTAACGGTTCTGATGTGGTTTTCGGGCGTAACTACGATTTTTATTATAGCTTCAAAAAATACACCGAGGGCTATTTGACCTGCCCGAACGACGGCTACTGGAGCGTTGGGCATTCGGATGTTTTTGTGGGCAGAGAAGACGGCGTAAACGAGAAAGGCTTAGCCATAGCGATGACGGGCATTGATGGGTTAGGACCGAGCAAACCGGGCGTGAGTTTCTGTCTTGCTTTGAGGCGTGTTCTCGACAAGTGTGCCAGCGTGCAAGAGGGCGTTGACTTTCTCTTAGACACGCACTTTGCAAGCGCAAACAACTATTTACTCGCTGACAAGGAGGGCGACATGGCCGTGGTCGAAGCAACGCCTGACAGAGTGAGGGTACGCAGACCAGAAAAAAGCAACAACTTCATCGCCTGCACCAACCATTTCGTGCTTCCTGAAATGCTAGAACTGGAAAACGTGAAAGCGCGGTGCTGGGATTCCGTGCCGAGGTACACGGCAATCTGCAACGCGCTTAAGAAGAAGGGAAAGATAGGAGTGAAGGATGATGCGCAGGAAATCTTGTCCAACCACAGCGGCTACGTGTGTTCTCATCAGGAAAAGATTAAACTCGGCACCTTATGGTCGGTTGTTGCAACGTTGAAACAGCTTCAAATACTCAGAGCCGAAGGACACCCATGCAGAACAAAATACAAACCCGACTCACGCTTGAACAAGGCGCTACAAAGGAAGTCGAAGCCTCGATAAGGAGAGGGTGAATGGTTTGGTGGCAAAGGTTGCGTTGGTCGATTTAAACGATGGCGCTCAAGAAGCCTTCACGCAAGCGCTTAAGCTGGTCGGCGGAATAGACGACCTAAACACGGCAAAAAGAAATGTAGTGATTAAGGTGGGAGTTTTTGACCACCGAATAGGCGACATGCACGCCACGGTTTCTGTTACAAAGGCAATCGTCAACAGTTTCAACAAAGCACGACAAATCTACATCACAGAATCAGACAACTACCGAGGCACGGGCATGGAGAGGCTGCAAATCTGGAAAGAACTGTTCTCCAAGCGAGTTGTCCCGTTCAACCTTTCGGAAGACACTGAAACCAAGCAAATCCCTACCGCTGGCGAAAAAATAGGCTTGTCGCACATACTCTTCAAGCCGAATGTTCTTGTTAGCGCCCACATCTTGCGCGTGTATGAAATGGGTAGTGTCGTCAAAAACCTGCTGGGCTTGACTCCTGACAAGAAGAAGGCAAAGTATCATAAGCTCGGTCTTGAAACGGTCGTGCCCGACTTGTACGAAGCCGTTGACGGAATAGACCTCGCCGTTTTAGACGGCACCTACACCGCAACGGGAGTGGCATCGTTTTCCAAAAAACTGAACACAAACGTCCTCATCGTCGGCAGAGACGCAGTCGCCGTTGAAACGGTCGGCGCCACGCTCGTCGGCATGAAACCCGAGAAAATGCCAATACTTAAAGAGGCCATAAAACGGGGACTCGGTGAAGGCGACATGGAAAACATCAAGATCCTAGGCAGTTCTATAGAAAGCATCAAAGAAAGATTCAGCCCACTAATGAAGACTCCAAAGAAGAAAAAGAAAACATAAATCACATTTTTTTTTAAAACAGTCCAACGTCTATCGAAGGAATGTCGCCTTTAATCACTGTTCCCGAGGCGCCGTCCAAGAAGAGACTGTGTCGTTCGCGTTTGTACTCGTAGGTCACGAACCATACGGGCGCATGGAGATAAACCACGTCGCCAATCTCAAAATCTGTTTTAGCCTCAATAATCTTGTCCACGTCTTCCTTCATCAAAAACTGATGCAAACTCTCAATCTCCTGTTTGGCGATTTCTACGGCCTCGTGCTGTTGGCGTTCGCTGTTCAGGACTTTGGCGAAGCTTTCGACTCGTCTAAAGTCGTATGGGATTTTTGCCTCCAAAGGCACCTCGTACTCGCGGGTCGGGAATTCTGTTGCCTTCCTCGCCAAAACCAGCCAATTATACTCCTTCTCAATCTTCCCTTCTTTCACCGCGGGCGGCGTTATCCTTTCAAAAACTCCCTTGTACTTGGTCGTAACTGTGGCGGGAACAGTCCAAAACGGCAGATAAACAAGGTTTTTTTCGAGGATTTTTGATTTTGCGAGGTCGCCGGGTTTCAGAAAACCAGACTTCATCCATTCTCTTACGGGTTCTTCCACGGTTGTAACGTCATACTTGTTCAGTATCATGGAATGCTCGAACACGAATGCCTTCCCGGTTTCAATTACTTGAGTAAAGCCACAGTATGGGCAGGTTGCGATGATTTCGCCAGGGTTGAACTTGATTGGCGCACCGCAGTGAGAGCATCGGATTTCGTTTACGACGGACACTTTTTTGAAGCCTCGCTGAAGGTATTAGATGACATGTGAGACATAAGTTTTCTCAAACACAGCAAAGAGAAAGTTTAATTCTCTCTGTTGAAAACTGTGTGATAATTGAATAAAAAGGTGAATTGAACAGTTGGCGCGATTGTCGAGGCTTAAGATGTCCATGACCATGGCAATTCTGGCAGTGGGCATAATCTTCGCCGTTTTCCTCGCCGTGCTCATGTACGTGGTCAGCCTCTTCTGGGAACTACCACCCATGGGAATGTACGCAATCGCCGTGGTGGGCGCTGTTTTCTTCATCTTCGTCCAATACCTCATCGGACCAGCCATAGTCAGAGCCGCCACCCGCCTGCGCTACCTGAAGCCCGGCGAAAACCCGTGGCTCGAAGAAACAGTCAAAAAATATGCAGGAAAAAGCGGGCTGCCTCCGCCTAGATTAGCCATCGTGCCTGACGAGACGCCGAACGCTTTTGTTTTCGGCAGAACCGCAAACAGCGCGACTTTAGCATTGCACGAGGGTTTGCTTAAGCAGTTGACTAAGGAAGAAGTGGAAGGCGTTATTGGGCACGAGTTGGGACACCTTAGGCACAAGGATTATCTGGTGATGACTGCGCTTTCGGCGGTCCCCTTAATTGCCTACCTCATCGCCCGAGTGAGTTTTGAAGCCATGCGTTTTGGACGCGTTGGCCGCAGTGGGGGCAAGAAAGACAGCAGTGCGATTTGGGTTGCAATAATCGCTGCTGCGGTATTTTCTTATCTCGTTTACATAATCACGCAGCTGTGTGTTATGGGTTTGAGCCGTTTGCGTGAGCACTATGCGGATGCTTATTCTGCTTACTTGACTGGTTCGCCAAGGGAACTCGAGAGTGCGTTGACGAAGATTACTTACGGTTTGTCGCTTTCGCCCAAGCCTCCGAGCGGTGCGAGAACCTTCTACATCGGCGACCCTGCAACGGCGAAGCTGGAGTTTCAGGAGATAATGTCGAAGAAGCATGAATACGACCTTGACAAGGACGGCGTGCTGGACGAGAGGGAACTGACGTTGGCTATGGAGAAGGAAGCCAAGAACACGTGGGTGAAAGTTAATACGCTTTTCACTACGCATCCGCCCACCTATAAGCGAATACTATTGCTGCGCGAGATTGAGAAGGAGATGGAAACGGGCAAATTTACAAGCAACACCATCTACTCGCACATTTAGCTCATCTTTTTTGTTTGGTGTTTTTGTCAAAAACAGTTTAATACTCCGACTGTGGGTATAGTAGAAGGACTCGGAAGGGAAGGAGGTCCGCCCACTAATTTGAAGCACGTGAAAATCGAGGCTTTCGACTGCCCCAACGCTTGGTTTAAAACTTTGAACGCGATTTGGAACCAAGGCGAATCTTTCAAAATCGGCTACGGAAGCGAATGCACAGACACCAGGAAGCTCAACGTGACCATCGAGATTAACCGTCCGGAGAACCGCCCGCTGGTTGACGAGAAGGCGCCGTGTGACATGAAGTATGTGCAGTGGTATGCGTTGAAGTATTTGTGGTCGGGCGAGATTGAAGAGGAAACCTACACGTACGGCAGCAGGCTGCGGAAGCCCGTGGACCAGGTGGAGATGGCGATTAGGCGGTATCTGGAGGAACAATGCGACAGACAAGTTACCATGGTTATCCGGCTCCCAGAAGACATCCACAAAACCCTAAACAACCGACAACACGAGCCCCCCTGCCTAAGCCTCATTGACACCGAAATTTTGGATGGACAAATGAATCTCACCTGCTACTTTAGGTCGTGGGATGCCTACGCCGGACTGCCGGCCAACATTGCGGGTATACAGTTTTTTAACGAGGCTTTCGTGGAAGAAATCAACCGGCGAGGCAACCTGAACATAAAAACGGGCAAGCTCGTGTTTCACTCTAAAAACTGCCACATATACGAACGACAATACAAACTCGTAGAAGACCTGCTGAAGCCACAACGACAAGACAACAGACGAAAAATGCTAGTAAATCAAACGTCAGCTAAGTGACACAAACCCCTTTTCAACAGGCAACATTTCGAACGGATTTATTGAGAGACAAGAACAGAAGCCCGCTGCATTGTGCTATGCAGAAAACTACCTAGACTAGGGGAGGGCGTGTGTGTCTTCTCAAACAGCCTGATAGACGACAAAAAGATCCAATCATTTTTTTGGATCATACAGTGAAGAGGGTCCAGCACTGCGTCACAGGCTGCGCATTCTGCTCACAGAAAACAAACCAGCATACTAATCACAGATTCACAAAACTATAAAACCCTCCAAAACCACTCTACTGTTGGAAGCATAAGACTTGGAAGTAAGCCGACAAAAACTCCGCGAACAAACACTTAGCCGATTCAAATACATAAGAACCTGCGTACTCGCCAGAGAACTTTGCCTCCTCATCCGCAGCAACCGCGTGGCACTGGAAAAAGAAGACGTCAAAAACAGCTGCCAACTCATCTCAAAACTCTGCAGCGAAGCAGGATGCCAAGAACAAAGCGAACTATGCGGAAAAGCCGCAGAAACACTAGAAAACGACGAAGCACAATACCTAGAACTGTGCCAACAAAGCTGCATGAAATGCGGAGAAGCAAAAGCGCCCGTGGGCAAAAAGAACACGTACGTAGCATAAGAACGTCAGAAAACCTTAAAAAACTTCTACCCCACTTTACACACAAAGCGAGGGTAAACATTGTTCATCGCCCCATTCGTCGCATCACCGCTTCCCGTCGTACGCCACATGCTTGAACTTGCAGAACTAAGAAACGGCGAAACCTTCTTCGACCTTGGTGCAGGCGACGGAAGAACCGTCATCATGGCAGCACAAGATTTCGGCGCACGAGCCGTAGGCGTAGAATTAAGGGACGATTTAGCAAAAAAAGCACTCACATCCATCCGCGAGCTTGGACTCCAAGACCGCATCACAATAGTTCAGGGCGACATGTTCACGGTTGACCTGCGCTCAGCAGACGTTGTGTTTCTCTACCTGACAACGAGCGCGAACGAAAAAGTCAAACCAAAACTCGAATCAGAACTAAAAAACGGAGCCCGAATAGTTTCGCACGACTACGAAATTCTGGGATGGAAACCATTCAAAATAGACAATTTTTGCGAAAACCCACAACTAGGCTACCCATCACACACGATTTACGCGTACAAAAAACAATAGCAGAACACTCGGTTGTGCACGTGCATGCCACCATTCAAGACAACATACAGGGTAAGCTGGGTCGACACAGATGCCGCAGAGGTTGTTCATTTTTCAAACTACTTTCGGTTCTTCGAAAAAGCAGAAGAAGAACTATACCAACAGCTAGGCTTCACTCCATGGGATTTTATTCAAAAATACAACCTCTGGCTTCCAAGAGTCGAAGCCTTCTGCAAATTCAAAACGCCCGCAAAATACGGCGACGTACTCGAAATCACCTTAACTGTTGATGAGATAGGAGAAAAATCCGTCAAGTATATCTTCACTATAGTCAAAAAGGAAACCATGCAACTCGTCGCCGAAGGCCACGTGATCGTCGTTGCAGCAGACAAGAAACTCGGCAGAGCAGTAGTCATTCCAAAAAGCATAATTGAAAAACTGCGAACCTATCGAAAATAGGCTAAAAACTTTTTAGGGTCAAACACCAATTGAGGTTGGGTGAAAAAACTGTACGCTTACATATTCATCACTACCGAACCGGCAAAACTGTGGGAAATCGCTGAGGCTGCTTCGAAAATTGACGGCGTGAAGATGGCGCACGCGGTTACGGGCTCGTTTGATGTGGTGGTTTTTGTTGAAACACCCAAACTCGATACTCTCGGAGACGTTTTGAACAAGATTCGCATGTTAAACGGTGTGTTGCACACCCAAACTGCGATAGTGATGCCCGAAAGACTGTAATCCTCCGAATCCGCCACAGTTCCCCCCCAAGCATCTTCAGCGAAATTGACATTCTGGAAACTATTTAAAACACTTACGCCCAGAATATATTGTTGGGACCTATGTTTTCGAAAGCAGGGGTTACAGAGAGGGGAGCGGTTCTTCTGGGCAAGCATGTAGCCTGCGACGGTTTTGATGAAGTGAGGCCTTTAAGGGTTGTTACTCATGCGCATTCTGATCATATGTTGGGTTTGAGGCAGAGCCTTATGCACTGCGAGGATGTGGTGATGACTCGGGCGACTAAGGATTTGATTGACGTGCTGATGGGTCCGCTCTTTCTCATGACGGGAAATGCGAAACCACTCGATTATGATGAGTCGTTCGCCGTTGAGGATGAAACATTAACGTTGCGGTATGCAGATCATATTCTGGGTGCGGCTCAGGCGCTTGTGGAAGATGTTGAGGGGACGAGAATCTTGTACACGAGTGATTTTCGTCTGCGTGACACGCCGGTAGTGGAAGCGGATGTGTTGGTGATTGAATCGACTTATGGGAACCCAAATCTTGTGAGAAGGCTTGAGGGCAATGTGGAAGATTTGTTCGTCTCTTTGGTGGAGAAGGGTCTGAAAAAGGGTCCAGTTTACGTGTTTGGCTATCACGGAAAGCTCCAAGAAACCATGCAAATCTTGCATGAAGCCAAGGTGAAAGCGCCTTTCGTCGTGCCCGAGAAGGTTTTCCATGTTTCGAAAATTTGTGAGCGGTACGGGATGCGGCTGGGAAGGTTTTTGCTGTCCTCGAGTGATGAGGGGTTGGCTGTTTTGCAGAAAGCCGGGTCTTTTGTGGCGTTTTATCACATGGGTTCAAAGGGTCATGTTGGGGAAGATGGGTTTCAGGTTTGTGTCAGTGGTTGGGATTTCTCGTCTGCGTGCAGGCAGGTCGGCGAAAATGAGTACATTTTAGCGTTGAGCGATCATTCTGATTTCAATGGGCTCCTTCAGTACGTGAAAGAAAGTAAGCCCAAATTTGTCATCACTGATAATTACAGAGTTGGGGATGCTGAGGTGTTGGCGAAGGAAATTTACACGCGGTTAGGAATTGAGGCAAGAGCTTTTCCGCCCTAGGTTTCTTGTCTTGCGTGTTCTCGGCGCAGCTCTAGACCTCGTTCACTGTATGATCCAAATATGTTTAGACCTCTTTGTCACTTTTTAGGCTCTTCAGAGCTCTGTGAGAAGACACACACGCTCTCCCCTAGTCTAGGTAGTTTTCTGCATAGCGCAATGTAGGCGGGCTGAAAGTCGCAGAGAAAACGTTGAGCAATAGGGCATATGTAAAATTTGACGTTAAGGTGTCGTTTTCTGGTTTTCGGAATCGTTCATGGTCGCAGGCAGGCATAAATGAAAAGCTTAAATAATAAAAATTATGATAAGAAAGATTAAAAAAGAAGGGCAAGGAGAATTCGACCTTGGTATTACCTTTCGATTATCTGGACAGTATGATGTGGAGCATCGTTGCGAGCGGTATAATGCTTGGTGTTGCCGCCTTTAGACTTCCTTACAACGCATCTTCAGACACCATCGAAGAACAAGGAAAAGGCTTAGGAAAAGGCTTAGGACTCGCATTGGGCCTTTCAGGGTTCTATCTGTTCATCACGGGACTCGCCACTAGTCTTCAATGGCCCTACGCTTTTTCAAATGGCATTTACAACGTGCTTTTCGGTGGCGCTGCTGCGCTTGGCGGACTTGTGATTTTGTCTGCTGCCGCCGCGTTATACTTCGGTCATGGTTTGCAAGCGACTTCCTACTTCGCTCTCGTGGCAGGCATTTACTTGATTGTCGATGCGTATTCGATAATGCTTTACTCGACAGACACTGTCAGAATTACAAGAGAACCTTTGCTCAGTGCTTTGCTTTACCTAGCGCCAGCGGCAGCAATGATTCTTTCGGTTCCAGCCATGCACATTCAAAACAAGTACGCAAGATGGGTCTTCGGGATCTTTGCTTTCATATTTGCAATCGCTTGGCTTTACTTTGCATACACAACCACCACAGGGCATCTTAAACCCGCTTAAACTCTAAATTTCCCTTTTTCTTTTTTTTGTGAAAAACTAGCAGACTTTTCACTGTAGGCAATTCATGCATAGGTTCTATAAATTTAGGTTCGAGCAAGTAAGAGTTTTTGTGCTATTCTTTTTGGAGTTTGAGAAGGATTTTCTCGTAGAAATCCAGCGATTCTGGATTGATTAATGCCTCTTTGTTCGTGACTGTTCTTCCGTTTAGTATGTTTGCCACAGTGCTTTCGACTTTCTTCATGTTGAAAGTGTAAGGAATGTCTGGTGCTTCGATGATTAAAGCTGGCACATGCCTTGGAGAAGCCTGCTCACGCAGCGCTTTTCTAATCCTATTTTTCAGTTCCTCCGTTAACTGGAAACCTGAAGCAAGTTTAACAAAAAGGATGATGCGTTGGTCTCCTTCCCAGTTTTGCCCCACGACGAGGCTGTCGGCTATTTCGCCAAACTTTTCCACGACATTATAAATCTCTGAAGGCCCGATTCGTGCTCCAGCGGGTTTTAGGACGAAATCGGAACGCCCGAGAAAAGTAATCCCTCCCGTGTCGCTGTGGATTATGATCCAGTCGCCGTGTCTCCAAACACCGGGATACACATTGAAGTAAGCCTCTTTGTACTTTTTGCCGTCTGTGTCGTTCCAGAAATAGAGAGGCATAGAAGGAGTTGGAGCCTCACAAACAAGCTCTGCTTCTTTATCAACCACTGGCTTGCCCTTTTCGTCGTACGCTTTGATTTTCATTCCTAAAGCAGGACCTTGCAGCTCGCCTCCATACACGGCTTGAATGGGTGTTCCAGCGGCGAAGCAACCGTTGATGTCTGTTCCGCCCGAGATGGAGTTAAAGTGTAAATCTTCTTTGATTTTCTTGTAAACGTATTCGAATCCCTCTGCTGAAAGCGGCGAACCTGTTTGGCACACTTCTCGCAAAGACGACAAATCGTAAAGCTCTCCCGGTTCCGCGCCAACGCTTTTTATGTAGTTTATGTAGCTTGCGCTGCAGCCGAATATGGTTATCTTTTCAGTTTCTGTGAGTTTCCACATGGTGCTCCAGTCGGGGTGGTTCGGGTTGCCGTCGTACAATATGACGGTGGCGCCTACCGCCAAGGAGCTTATCAGCCAATTCCACATCATCCAACTAGGCGTCGTGATGTAGAAAATTCTGTCTTCGCGTTTCAGGTCGGCGTGAAGCGTTAATTCTTTGAGGTGGTTGACGAGGATGCCGCCGGCGCCTTGTACCATGCATTTTGGCTTGCCTGTTGTTCCCGAGGAGAACATTATGTACACGGGTTGCTCTGCGGGCATCTGCGCGAATTGGATTTTGGGTTGTTTTTCTCTGGACGTGAAATCATCGTACAGCACAGATTTTGGGATTTGGCTAATGTCAGGTTTTTCCTCCTTGTACGGAACGACGACAGTTTTCTCGAGCGAAGGTATCCCCTTCGCGATTTCCTCAACGTTTGGCAAGATACTGAAGGTCTTTCCTTTGTAGGGATAACCGTCCACCGCAAACAGCACTTTGGGGTCGATTTGTCCAAAACGGTCCAGAACCGCTCTTGGTCCGAGTTCGGTTCCGCAAGAAGCCCAAATAGCGCCTACGCTTGTGGCTGCGAGCATGGCGATGACTGTTTCCATCAGATTGGGCAAGTAGGCGGCGATTCGGTCTCCAGCTGCAACACCTGTGTCGCGTAGTGATTTTGCTAAGCGTGCTACAGAATCGTAAAGTTCCGTGTAGGTCATTTTGGCTGTTTTCAGGTTTTCTCCTTTGAAAATTAGGGCTAATCGGTCATCTCTGTGTCGAAGAAGGTTTTCGGCGAAGTTCAGCTTTGCGCCGACGAACCATTTTGCGCCGGGAAATTTGCTCAAGTCGTCGATTACCACGTCGTAATTGTGGGAAGCCTTTATCTCTCCGAATTCCCACATTGCCGCCCAGAAGTCGGGTATGTTTTCGGTTGACCATTTGTGCAGTTGGTTGTACGTGTCGATTTCGAGGGCGTGATTTTCATTCACAAAACTGATGAACCGAGTTATGTTAGCCTGCTTCACGCGTTGTTCCGACGGCACCCAAAGCGGTTTTCTCATCCTTTCAAACCCTTTTTGAATATGCCGATGATTTTTCACGAAAAACTACATCCTCAACTAAAATAAGGTTTGCTAATCCTTTCAGCTTCTGGCTGGGTGGCTGCTCGACGCGCCCCTAGACCCTCTTCACTATATGATCCAAATATGCTACAAACATGATCCAAATATGAGGAGAGAATCGGTGGTTCTCTTTGAGTGTTTGCGACGGGTTCAGGAATCTCCGAGTTGACTTAGGATGATTTAAAACGCATGCATCGCTGAGAATCCACTAACAGTTACAGTTATAATGCTGTTTTCATATGAACTGATACTTCTCTGGGCTGGGAACGGGCTATGAGTGAATACGACGCGGTTATCGTTGGCGCAGGCATATTTGGCCTAGCGACAGCGTATCATGTTAAACGAATGAAGCCGCAAGACAAGATTTTAGTCGTCGACCAACTGAGCGCTGCGGGGCAAGGAAACACTGCGAAAAGCGCGGCTATGTTCAGGTGTTTCTTCTATTCTCGCACTAACCTGACGCTTGTGGATACTTCGGTGGAGTTTTACCGTTACATTCACGAGACGCTTAAGGTCGATTTGAAATTGAAGTGGACTGGCTACTTGTGGTTGTTCTCTGAGGAAGACTATAAGACCGCAGAACCCGTGCTAAAGTCGATGAAAGAAAGAGGCTTGGAGTACAAGATTTTTGAGGAGAAAGAACTGGCTCAAAAACTCCAGATGAACACGCACGTGAGCAAGGATGAAGAGGCGCAGATGATGGGGCTCGCCGATGCGAACGTCGGCGTGCTTGTTCCGAAGGCCGGTTCCATAGACATCGATGAACTCGTCAAGTTTTATGAAACCGAATTCAAACGCATGGGCGGCCAAACCCAATACAACACACTAGTAGAAAGCATAATCGTCGAACCCGAAACCAGCCTCGGCATACCCGGCGAACCCTACTTCTGGCAAAACCCGCACGCAGCGGGCATAAGAACCAACAAGGGCATAATCAAAGCCAAAAAAACCATCGTCGCCGCGGGCACGTGGGCACCGCAACTGCTCGACCAAGTTGGCATAGATACGCCGTCGAAGCCGATAAAACGTCAACTCTTCAGCGTGCGCGCCAACACAGAAGCCTTAAAACAACTGCTTCACGTCAAGGGCTTCACAAAAGAGAACTGTATGCCCTTCACCATTCTGCCCAAACCGCGAGTTTACATTAAGCCCGCTCTCGAGGAAGATGCCTTCTGGTTCAGCTACGGCGACCACTTCCCACGGGCTTTTAAGTTGGAAGAAGACCCGCAACCCGAAGAAAACTTCTACAAATACGGAATTTACCAGGTTGCCACAAAATATTTTCCACAGTTCGTTGGCGCTCAACCTCACGGCGCATGGGCAGGGCAGTACGCATTAAATACCATAGACGGCCAACCCGTGATTTTCGAAGAAGACGACGTCATAGTCGTCGGAAGTTGCAGCGGAAGCGGAAACATGAAAGCCGATGCTGTGGGCAGAATCGCAGCTGCAATTTATGCTGGAGAGGAGTACGCTCTGTTGTTTGGAGAGAAAAAGTTTAAAGTCAGCGACCTCGGAATGAAAAAACGCAATGTGGAACCTGAAAAACTCATAATATAGGCTGGTAATCAAGATGAAACCCTACAAAGTCTCAAAAAGAGCCAAATCAATCGAATACGCCATCCGCGACATAATCGGCTTCGCCAAGAATCTGGAAAAGCAGGGCAAGAAAATTCTTTACCTCAACATTGGTGACCCGGTGAAGTACGATTTTGACACGCCAAGATACATCAAGCAAGCCTTGTTCGACGCGGTGAATTCGGGCGCAAACTGGTACGCTTCGTCCGAAGGCGAACGAGAGCTTAAGGAGGCAATCTGCGAGAAAGAGAAAAAAGTAAACGACGTGAATATCCGACCAGAAGACGTCGTCGTCACCGCGGGCGTTTCGGAAGCAATCCAAATGCTCATGGCAGCGACTGTGGAAAACGGCGACGAAGTTTTGATTCCGGGTCCAACCTACCCCCCGTACATGTCTTATGTGCAGTTTTTCGAGGGAAAACCCGTCGCTTACCAAACCATCGAAAGCGAAGGCTGGCAGCCCGACATCGACGACATTAGAAAGAAGATTACGAAATCAAGCCGCGCCATCGTCATCATTAACCCCAACAACCCCGCCGGAGCGCTTTACGACGAGAAAACCGTGAAACAAATACTCAACATCGCAGGCGAGCATGGGCTCATGGTGCTTTCTGATGAAATCTACGACAGAATCGTCTACGAAAAAAAATTCACGAGCACCTCCCACATAGCCAAAGACATGCCGGTCATCGGGTTGAACGGTTTCTCAAAGACTTACTTGATGACTGGCTGGCGCCTCGGCTACATCTACTTTCATGACCCTACGGGACAGTTGAAAGAACTCAAAGAATGCGTCGAGAAAGAAACCCGCATCAGACTATCAGCCTGCACGCCAGTACAAAAAGCCGGCGCCGTCGCGTTGAGAGGACCACAAGACCACATCAAAACCTTAGTCAACGAACTGCAAAAAAGACGTGACTTAACCTGGAAACGCCTCAACGAGATTGAAGGCGTCAGTTGCACTAAGCCAGAAGGCGCGTTCTACGTGTTCCCAAGAATTGAGCAGATCGGCTCCAGATGGAAGAACGACATGGAATTCGTCCTCGGCGTTCTAAACAACACGGGAATTCTCTTCGTGCCAGGCTCGGGCTTTGGCGAAAAATACGGTTCCGGACACGTGCGGGCGGTTTTCTGTGCACCCATGGAAACTCTGGAAAACGCGTTCGACCGTCTTGAGGAGTTTATGGGAAAATAGAAGAGTGAATTGGCTACTCGATTAGTATTCCCTCTTTCGGGTCGCGCACTGTTTTGTGGAATTGTTCCATTAGACGTTTGGTTACTTGCCCGGGTATTCCGTCGCATATTTTTCGTTTGTTTATCTCGCAGACTGGAACGATTTCTGCAGCGGTGCCCGTGAAGAAGACTTCGTCGGCGGTGAAGAGTTCGGTGGGTGAAATGTTTCTTTCCATCACTGTGTAGCCCATTTTTTTCGCTATTTGTGTGATTACTTGGGCGGTTATGCCGGGTAAAGCGCCTGTTGAGCTGGGAGGCGTGAAAATCGCTTTGTCTCTTACGACGAATATGTTCTCGGCGACACCTTCGCAAACGTAGCCAGTTCTTCCGAGGCTGATGGCTTCTTCCACGCCTGCGTTGTTGGCTTCGATTTTGGCTAAAATGCTGTTCAGGTAGTTTAGTGATTTGACTTCGTGACTGGTCGCGTCGATTGCGTCTCTTCGCACCCACGTTATCATGGCGGTTATGCCCTTCTCTTTCGTGTCGTCGCCGCTGTGGAGCCTGATGGTGTCAGTGATGACGATTATGGTGGGTTTTTTGCATTTGTTAGGGTTTAATCCAAGGTCGCCGACGCCTCGGGTGACGACCAAGCGTATGTAGCTGTCTCGGAGCTTGTTTTTCTTAAGCGTGTCCACGACTGCCTTTATCATGTCTTGTTTGGGGATGCCTATGTCCAGCATAATCGCGTGGGCAGATTTGTAGAGGCGGTCGATATGCTCCTTTAGTTTGAACACTATGCCGTCATAAGCGCGGATTCCCTCAAAAACGCCGTCGCCGTAAAGAAGTCCATGGTCATAAACTGAGATTTTTGCTTCTGATTTGGGGTAGAATTTGCCGTCGATGTAGATTTGGAGTTCTTGCCGCTCCAAGTTTTTCTCCCTTCTTTAGAAGAGGTAGAATACCAACTAATCTCTCATATAGTTTTTGGGTCGCTCTCCACTGTTTGATTTAGCCGTAGAATTGGGGGCGGTTGGACAAGAGTTTCGGCAGGGGTAAGGGTTTAAAGGGTTTGCCCTCGATTTTCTCTTTAATCTCCTCCACGAACGCCTCCAACTTCATCGATTTAATCTTCCCTAGTTCTCGGTCTCTAACGGGGAGGATTCCAGAGTCGATTTCTTTCTGTCCAACCACTACAATGTAGTTTATCCATTCGGTTTCGGCTTCGCGGACTTTTTTCTGCATGGTTAACATTCGGTCGTCGACGTCCACGCGGATGTTGTTCTTTTCGATTTCTTGGGCGATTTTCTCGGCGTCTTTTTCGAACTTGTCCGAGAGAGGCACAACCCTCACTTGAGTAGGCGTGAGCCAGAGCGGTAACATCGGAGGCTTTCCCTTCTGCTGGTCTTTGTGTGCCTTTTCCAGTAAAGCGTAAACTACTCTTTCAATCGCGCCGCTTGGAGAACAATGCAGAATGAGCGGGTTGCGTTTTTTGCCTTTTGCGTCGGTGTAGGTGATGTCGTATCTTTTGGCGTTTTCCACGTCCAACTGGTCGGTCGACAGCGCTGAGGCTTTGTCTTGATTGTCGACGAAGTTGAATTCCCATTTCAAGATGTAATAGAAGAAACGTTCCGTCCACATTTCAACCAGCACAGGCTTCTTGAGCAACTTAACCAGCGAAGTGAGGAACGTCTTATTCTTCTGGTAGAACTCCTTCGTAAACCGCAATCCCAGCTCGTAGTCGTCTTTTCCGATGCCTATTCCCTCCAAAACCCTCATGCTCAACTTAAAACGCGCCACAAACTCCTTCTTCACCTGCTTCAAATCAGCACAAAAAGCATGGCAGTCGGGCATCGTGAAGGCTCTCAAACGTCTGAAACCTGCTAGTTCGCCGCTTTTTTCTCGTCTGAAACTGTACCGCGTTAATTCGTAAACCCTCAACGGCAACTGCTTATAAGAAAACTGTGTGTCGTGCATGATTAGAAACTGTCCAAAGCAGGCGGCAAAACGTAAGAACAACTCCTTATCCTCAGACTTGAGCAAGTATTGACGCGCTGGGAAACGGTTCAAATAATCTGCGAGGCTGGGATGCTGAAAATCATACATCACTGGCGTTTCAACTTCCATCGCGCCGTACTTGGCAGTCTCTTCAGTCACGTACTGCTCAAGCAAAGACTTCATCAAACGCCCCTTAGGATACCAGCGGAAATTACCCGGGTCGCTGCCGGGTTCGTGGTCGGCGATTTCCAAGCGTTTCATCAAAGGCACGTGAGGAGGCATCTGCTGCACAGCGCGAACTTTAGAGATTTCATATCGGGCAAATTTTCCGAGGTTCTCATGTTTAGAAAAGTCGAACTCGTCAACGGGCACCATTTTACCGTTGGGCTGGAGAATGTACCATACGGATTTGAGTTTCTCTTCGGCCTTGACGGCTTCAGAAACCTTCTCTTCCTCTGCTGCTTTCTCGACTTTGGCCTCGATAGGCAAGAAGGTTCGCGACTGCTCGGCGAGCGGATGACCCTTTATGGCGACCGTGAATTGCTTGTTCCATCCGAAGGGTGTGCGGTAGGCTTCGAGCCCGTTGGCTTTGGCGTATTTTTCCATGGCTTTAATCACGTTTAACGCTTCGGCTGGTTTGGCCAAGTTACTGCTCAGATGCGCGTAGGGGTAGATGAGGACGCGTTTTGCTTTGAGTTTGTCAAGGCTTTGCTTGGTTTCTTCTATTGCTTTTTTCGCCACTGCTTCGTTGTCACCTTCTTCGACAGCCACGAACAAAACCACGATGTCCTCAAACTTCTGCGCCTTCTCCTCGGCTTTTTCTGCCATGGCGATTTCTTTTTCGATCGGCTTGTATTCTATAAAGTCCGAATGCAACTGCAATATGCGCAACGGTTTTTCAGCCTCACTATTGCTTAAGTGGACAGTTTAAAATGCATTTTGGGCAAATTAGTCTTTCTAACCCTTAACCTCGGTACCGCCACTGTTCCAGCATCTTCTCTTTCTTAGTCGCCTTCTTAAACTGCTTATAATGCTCCTTGCACAAATAAGCCCGCCTCACGTCGCCCACTTTCAACCCCGCTTCGGCTACTTTGGCGGTTGCGAGAGAACGGACGGCATCTTTTCCGCATCCTGAAACTGTGCATTTTGCGCCTTTTGCTATTCGTCCCACAAGGGTGCCTCCAGTCTTGTATGTCAAGCACGGTTTATGCTTATGTTCTTTTCTGAATCGGCTATAACCCGTTGTGCGTCTTGGTTTTCATACACTTTGCGAGCAAGAATCGTGCCCGCTTGTAAACCGTCTCTTTTTCGGGCAGAGAATACGGACCGACGGTTTCCACCTTAAGCGAAGCCATCGCCGAACCCACACAAGCACACCAGACCGTGTCTTTTCCTTTCACATACTCCGCCAAGAAAGCCCCCGCGAAAGTGTCTCCAGCACCAGTTGAGTCAACAACAGTCTTTGACGTGTATGCAGGAATCGTGCAGAAGGTTTCGTCAAAAAGCACTGCTGCTCCGCCTGTGCCCATGGTGACGATGACGGTCTTGACGCCGAACCCTCGGATTCTCTTCATCGACTCCTTTAAACTCCGCAGCCTCGTGACCACTCTTATCTCTTCAGAAGAAGATTTGTAAACGTCAATTTGCTCGAGAACCGAAGAGGGCAACAGGTTTTTCAAACTTGCTCTACCGTTGGCGCTGAACTCTCGCAAAAAACCCTGCGGGTCGAGAGAAAGAACGTCCGTCCTCTCTCGCAGTTCACCCACAACTTCTGGCACAACTTCGCCCGCAATCGGCGCTACGTGAATGCTTTTTGCGCTAAAATCGCCTGGCAAATCTTCTAGAAGGATTTTTGGACCGAGGTTTTCGAGCCAGAGTATGCGTTTTCCGTTATAGTACTCCAAGACAAAAGAAGTCGTGACATCGTTTTCGACTATTCCAACCCCAAACAAATCGACATTGTTTCTCTGGAGGAATTTTATGTAATCCGCCGGAAAGTCTTCGCCTACTACAGAAATCACGCCTGCCTGAACGCCGAGTTTTTCTGCCGCAAGCGAGACGTACGTGGGTGGTCCGCCTAGCATTTGCTTGTTGTTTAGCCTTGGTGCGACTATTTGGTCGATGGAAAAGTGTCCCACCGTGACTACGTCGAACGTTCTCATTACCCGCACCTGCATGAGTGGTTTAGAAACTGTTTTTATGTTGAATTTTGGCATGTAGTATATAAATACCCATTGCATTGAATATACAAGTGTGATAAAAAGTGCCAGTTAAACGTAAAAGCCGTGGAAGAGCAAAAGGCGGAAAAGGAAAAAGCGCGCTGGTTCAGTGCAGCGGATGCGGCGAACTCGTGCCCCGCGACAAGGCAAAGAAAGTCTCCCGCAGGTACTCGATGGTCGACTATGCTTTGGCAAAAGAACTACGCCAAAAAGGCGCATACATCGCAACACCTATGGACACGCGGTACTACTGTGTTTCATGCGCCGTGCACCGTGGCGTCGTCAAAGTAAGAGCCAGAGACGAACGAAGACAACCTTGGCAAAGACGCTAATCCGCCGTCTGTTTTTTTGAAGCCCTGTAAAAAAAGACTGCACGCTGAAGTACGGTAATGTTTGTCAAGAAAGCCAAAACAACCACGCCCCAGCCTAAAGCGTCCGCCCAAAAAAGCATGATTAGGCTTGCCACGATTAGGATTATTATGCGTTCTGCGCGTTCTGCGATGCCCACGGATTCCATTTTTACGCCCGCGGCTTCTGCTCTGGCTCTCGCGTAACTGACCAGCAATGCGCCGATGATTGTAGCCAGTCCCCAGAAAAAGTTGGCAAACCCGCCGACTATTATACCAACCAGAACAGCCGCATCGGCATAGCGGTCGAGGAGGGAGTCGAGGAAACCGCCGAACACCGTGGTTTGCCCGTATAATCGTGCGAGAACTCCGTCCAACGCGTCGCAGAAACCAGAAAGCAACAAAAGAACCGCTGCTAGGATTAGTAGCATCGTGTTGACTGAAGATTGCCAATAAACGACGGCTGAGAGCAGTGCAAAGGTTATGCCTAGTCCGCTTAGTCGGTTCGGCGTAAAGCCCATTTCGTGAGCAACCTTCGCCACACCAGTCAGTTTCTGTTGAACCTGTTGCTTGAGTTTGATCAGCATGGCTTTTCGTCTGGTGGAGTATTTTGGTCGGAATCTTTATTTATGCCTTAAAATCCACAACAATAAACAGCCCTGAGAATGGTTGCTACAGCATTGAAGCCCACGCGTCTCCAAACGCAATTTTCTCGAGAAAACCCCGCAGAAAGCATTGGAAAGGTAGACGTTGTGGTTTTGACCAAGAACAGTGAGGCGCAACTAGAGCGCTGTTTGGAGGCTGTGTATCGGAACGTGCCTGTTAACCGCTTAATCGTGGTGGACGGCTACTCCATAGACAAAACCTTGGACATCGTAAAAAGGTTTGACAGAAAACACCGCAATGTGCTGTTAATTCAAGACAACGGCTCACGGGGCAGAGCCAGACAAATCGGAATAAAACATGTGCAGACAGACTGGTTCATGTTCGTCGACAGCGACGCCGTGCTATGCGACGAGTGGTTTGAAAAGGCAAAAACCCTCATAAACAAAGACGTGGGCGCGGTTTGGGGCATAGAAGTCTGGTCCGAGGTTCAGAAATCAAGCGTTTTGAACCTTTTTTTGAAGGTGACACGGAAGATTTTTGATTTGAGAGGCGGAACGCATGATTTGTTGCTTCGCCGTACGGCTATCGAGGATATCGTAATTCCCAAGAACCTGCACGTGTTTGAGGACGCCTTCATCAAAGAATGGATTACCAAGAAAGGCTACCGAATCATAGCCACATACGACCCCTACTGCATACACTACCGCCCCAACACAGTCTGGACGACGAAAGGCAGCATAGACCAAATCGCCGACGCCTTCAAGTTCGGCTCGCTTCGAAAAATGCCCCAGTACATATTAGCCTACGGATTCTACACCGCCTACGTTATGTACCGCATCTTGTCCCAGAAAAAATCGGGTCCAACAGGGTGAAAAAAGGGAAGAAAACGACGCCTTGAAAGTCTCAATCGTCATCAGAACCCGCGACGAAGAAAGCCACTTCGAAAAGCTAATAGAAAACTTGTCCAAGCAAACGGTTCGCCCAACAGAAATAATAGTCGTCAACAATTATTCCACAAAACAAAAACTACAGGATTTAGGCACTGCTCTGCGAGAAACCGCGAAAAAATGTTTCAAAAAGAAAATTAAGCTCAAGCTGGTCCCGCTTGCAGATAGCCAGTTTTCTCACGCTTACTCAACAAACTTGGGCGTAGACGCGGCGGAGAATGAGCTGGTTTGTCTGACGAACGCCCACTCGCTTCCAATATCGCATCATTGGCTGCAAGACGGGTTGAGGCATTTTGAAGACCCAAGAGTCGCGGGCGTAAGCGGGTTGTTCGTTGCCCATCGAGAAGGAGAGGCTTTGGAGGGTTTGAACGAGAGATTGTATGTTTTCGGCGAAAAAGTATTTCTGCAACAGGACTGGTGTTCCACCGTCAATGGCATAATCAGGAAGTCTTTGTGGCTGATGTATCCTTTCGACGAGAACCTGCCCCGAATAGTTCCCGAAACCCGACGGTACGGGTTGGAGGATTACGATTGGAGCAAGGAAATGCTTGCCCGAGGCTTCAAAATAGTTGTTGACCCAGCTTTCAGCGTTTTTCATTCTCACGAACGAGGCTTCAGCGACATTGCCCGAAACGTGAAACGCTACTTCATCTATCGGCGAATCCAACAAAAAATCAACAAGCTCACCCGACCGAGAAAATCCTTCAGCAAAGTATTCCAAGCAAAGCGTCAAAAGCAGACCATGGAGATTTCTGTTTAGGGGTTTCTATGCGTCTATATTGGCTGGAAAGAAATAACAAGTAAATATTTGAGTGTTTACAATGTTTCTTAGACAGAGCGTGCACCTTGTTGAAGGCTGAAGCGGTTCTCCTCACAACTCTGCTCCTGACGAGTGCACTTTTTGCGTTAGCAACTATTCGTCCTGTTTTGTCAAATCCAGACGTTTTGAATGTCCCCAGCCAATATCCAACTATACAAGCCGCCCTCACCGCTGCAAATGCCGGCGACACGATAATGGTTGCGAACGGTGTTTATAATGAGACTAACTTGGTCATCACAAAGAACGGCTTAACGCTGCAAGGCGCCGACCGAGAGTCCACAATCATCGACGGACAAGGTAACAACAAGAACATAACCGTTGTTAAAGCACACAACGTAACAATCCGGGGGTTCACAATACGGAACGCAGGTAGCGAACTTGTGGGGTATTTAGGGTTCGGAGTGTACGTCTACCGTTCAAACAACACCCTGCTAGAAAACAACATTTTTTCGGGCTGTTCGTTTTCGGTGCGGGCTGAAAAATCCTTTAACGTCTCAGTTGTTTCTTCGTCTTTTCTCGGAGATTCGGGATTTTTTGGGAGCGCTGGCGTATATGCTCATACCTCCCAGACTGGCTCTGTCATGAACAACATGTTTTATGCGGCTCATGTTGGAGTTTATCTCATAAATGGTTCCACGGGCTTTACCATAAAAAATAACACTTTCTCCTCGAGCATTTTCTTGGGTGTCAATCTTGCCGAGTCTTCGCAAAACTGGGTTGTAAAAAACACGTTCAGAGACAACAACTCATCTATCGAAATGAAGACCAACGGAAACAACAACAAAATAATCGGCAACACCATTCTTCGCAGCCAAACAGCAGGGCTGATTCTAGGAATAAGCGCAAACAATGAGGTTCATCACAACAACTTCATCAACAACACGAGACAAGTCAAATTTAGCTTTGACCCCACCATCAACGCATGGAACACCTCGGGCAACCTGTCAGAAGGCAACTACTGGAGCGACTATACAGGCACAGACCCCGACAGGAACGGAATCGGCAATTCCCCCTACAACATCGCCACAGGCAACCAAGACATGCGCCCGTTAATCGGACCATTCTCAGAATTCACCGTAACGTCTCAAGCTGGACCTCGCAGGGTTTACACTATCAGCAATTCTATCATCTCAGGCTTCAGTTACAATCAAGTCGCCAAACAAATCAACTTCCAAGTATCCGGCGCAACTGGTTCGTCGGGTACTTGTAGAGTGGTTTTTCCGGAGGATTTGATTCTGCCGCCCTACAAGGTTTTTGTGAATGGACAGAATCTAACTTCTTCTTCCACTTCTATCACTAACTTCACACACGTTGCCATCTATTTCAGCTATGTTCACACGAGTCAAGCCTCAAACGTAATCATAGTGCCCGAGTTTCCCTCCATGCTCATCCTGCCGTTTCTCGTGCTACTTACGCTTTTGATTGCAGTGTTGAAAAGAAAGAAAAAGATTTAGCGAAAAAAGGGCGTACTTAACGGATTTCTATTCTTCGCAGAATCTGAAGCAACAGATAGCCTATGCCGCAAATGGAAATTAACGAGCCCACGCCGATGCCGACCCACCAAACCCAAAGCTCCATGCCCGTTATCCATGCCAAGTATGTGCCTACCACGAAAGTCACTGTCGCCGTCGCCACCAAGCATCCGAGAAAATCGTTAGCTCTGCCTCCTATCTTGAAACGCACCGCCACCCAGATCAAGACGACCAAGTATAAGGCGAAAAAGAGGCTGTTCAGGGCACCGTTGATGAATCCCAAGCTGTTGCTTGTGAACCATGGGCTACTGAAGAAACCCAAGTTAAGGATTGACCATGCAAACAGTGACAAGCTTGCAAACACAGCAACAATCGTGAAGGATACGCCAACATCCAAAGCGCTTCTGTATTTCCATTTGCCGATTCTCCACGCGAGCAGACTTGCGAAGAGGTTGGCAACTGCGCCAAACGTCATGTCTATGAGTACGCTGGGCATGGGGCTTGCTACATTACTGATAACAGCGCCAACAGTCACGCCGACCACGACGGGCCAGCCGAAAACGATGGACAAAGGAATCAAGGCATCTGCAACCCTGACTTGAACCAACTGAAAACTTATCCCAGCCAACCCAATGACAAGCACAGCGTAAAGTGCCGCAACGATTGTAGCCATAGCCAAGTCTTTGACATTCAAACCTTCTTTTCACCTCCCACACGCCCGGGGTTTATATTGTTCTTTAACAATGGCGGAACGGGTGGGGAGGGGCCCACTCACCCGCCACAATGGTGCAGAAGATGGATTTTTGGATTATAAACCTATTGTTTTGTATCGGCGCGGTTCTCAGTTTTTTGGGGTTCCCTAAGAAGGTCATCCGAACATAGAATGGTCTAAACTCAACACTTATTAGGTAAATGTTAAAATTGAATACAACACATCACTATGCCAATGCACGTGAAGGGACTAGCTATGCGGAAATCATTTCATAAAAACACGAAAGCCCTTTCGACTCTAGTGCTTATTCTCTTGCTTTTGATATCTGCCATAATTGGCGGTGTCTTTTCATACCTGTGGGCGATGGGCTACTACTTATCTCTAAAAGAGATAATTCCTGACAAGAGTACTGCGTCTATTGTTGATGTGCGTTTTCCGCCGCAAAATGCAACCGCGTTCAACGTGACGGTGCTTAACCCTTCATTTTCGCCCGACGAGTTTATTCAAGTGGACGCGATAGCGTTTTCGGTTAAGGGCGACGTTAGATTGTATCCAGCCTCTAGTGTGTTGCCTGCGCTTCCCTTCAATATTTCGCGAGGAAGCAGCCGAACTTTCACGGTTCGAGCTTTTTGGGCATCTTTCGTGAATAGAACACTAATCGTTTCGGTTTTCGTTAAAAACGGGACGGGCTCAACAGTGACCGTAAATGTTCCATACATCAGGTTGCTGATTGACGATGTTGATTTTAACCCAGTTCTGGGCGTGAAGAACTTTACTGTGTCGCTTCGAAACGACCCCTCGTCGGCGACGTATTTGAATGTCACAAACATGTGGATCGACGAGTACGAGTTAACCAACTATACACAACCGCGTTTTCCGTATGGACTTTCTCCAAGTGACTCCAAAACTTTCACCCTCAATTCGAGTTGGGTAACCTACGCAACGATCGGAGGCACTCATAACATCACTGTACGAACGTTCCAAGGCTACGTGGAAGTATACACGGTGCTAGTGCCCAGACTTGCTTTCAGCGTTCAAGAAATAACCTTCAACCCCACAGATACAACACACTTTACTGTTAATGTTACAAACCACGTTTCAACAAACACCTACCTCAACGTCTCAAGAATAGAGGTGCTCATGGAAAACGGCACTACAAGAAACGTGACACCAGCATTAAATTCCTCTACAAACGGTGTACTCGGCAACCTCACTAAAACCTTCACCATTAATTGGAATTGGACAACCTACAGAAACAAGAACGCCATAGTCACGGTTTACATGTTACAAGGCGTTAAAGAGTCGGGACAGAAGAGAACCCCGCTCGCCGCAATGCTAAGTATACCTGAAGAACCAGTCTTCGCGGACACAGATCACTTCTTTGTAACTGTCCAAAACTCTCCGTATTCAATCAAAACGGCAAACGTCACGAAAATCACGGTAACGTTTGAGAATGGCACGGAAAAATCCCAAAATCTCATAACACAGCCACCGTCCGGTCCGTACCTTATCAGGATAGGCGAGACAACTATGTTTGGTTGTTCTTGGAACTGGACGACCTACCTCAACAAAACAGTCAACATCAACGTTTACACCGACGAAGGATTCGCCACTTTCCGCGTGGTCCGAACCCCCGTAAACACTCTGAACTACACCGTGTACTTGAACGTCTCCTCAACCGTCTTTAACCCGTCTTTCACTACCCAATTCAACGCAACAATCTATAACAGCGCAGCATCCGCAAGGAACGCCAACATAACGAGAATCTCAATCCTATTGGCGAACGGAACCGAGATAGACGCCATAATCACTTCACAAGTTGTAGCCATAAACACCTCGGTAACTTTCACTTGCCAACTGAACTGGGCAGACTACCGCGGCAAGAGCATAGTAATACGCGTGTACACCGACGAAGGACTAAAGGCAATCTACAAGACAACACTTCCATAAGAACCTCACACGTCGCCATTTTTCTCCAACTTCAACCAATTACTCCCTTATCACATTTGAATTGCACATAGACACGCCCGAACCCGCCTATATTGTGCTATGCAAAAACGATACTAGACTAGGAGAGCGTTGTGCGCACACTCACAGAAATCAAAGTCCAGCCTGACCGCCACTTGAGCCTAATAGAATGGTCTAGACTCTGCGCCAACGCACACAAAACTTGGTGTACTCGTTACCATAAGTTTATAAGTTGTGTCCTCGTAACCATCTACCATCAAAATAGTGGAGTGTGAAAAGTTAGTTGTCTGAAAGACAAATGCACAAGGCTGTCTGTGCCGATTGTGGCTCGGAATGCGAAGTTCCGTTCAAGCCCGACCCAAGCAGACCAGTCTACTGCAGAGAATGTTGGTCGAAAAGAAGAAGCAGCAGAAGACGATAAACGCAAGTTTACCCAGTCTAACCAGATTCTTCAACATCAACACTAACAACATCAATCTTTTTCTTTTCTTTTTTCAACAATTTTTTCGTCATATTCGAACCATAAAAAATACATCTAAACTAGGAATGTGTGTGCTTCTTCACAGAAAGAACATATTTGTATCCTAATAGAAAGGTCTAGTCTACTGCTGTGTGTATTCCCTCAGAGACCTGATGCCGCCTGCACTGTGCTATGCAGAAAACCTACCTAGACTAGGGAAAGGCGTGTGTGTCTCTTCACAGAGCCTAATCATATTTGCAGCATATTTGGATCATATAGTGAAGGGGGTAGAGCTGCGTCGAGAACACTCTCACAGAATCGCGCCCGAAGCCTTCTGCTTAGTACACCGAAACCTTCTCGACGCCCTTAACCTTCAACAACTCCGAAATCAACTCCCCAGGAATCTTCTTCTCAACAATCAACGTAAGCTTAGGCTCAGGTGAAAGCTCCGGATCATCCACAATCGCCTGCCGAATACTCAAACCCTTTCGCGAAAGAATCAACGCCGAACCCGCCAAAATCCCAGGCATCCGCGCATCAACAGGCGTAATCTCCACCACACCCAAGTTGAGATGCTTAGTGATTCCCTTCAAAGAAAGCCCAGCGCACCGGATTCCCTCAAAAATCAACCGCAACTCACGATTCGCCCTAATCGCCTCCAAAGTTTCCTTAACCGTACGCCGGTCCACACCAGCAACCCGCGCAACACGCACCGGCGGAACCTCAATCTCATTAACAAAAACACGCCCACCCCTCACACTCAACCCATTCTCAACCAACACACGCGCCACCCGCAACCGCTCAGGATGACTCTCCAAATACCGACGAATATTACTCCACAAACCACACACGCACCCATCATGTACAATTCTGCGCAATAAAGTATAAATATGTTCGTGTGACTACGTGTATTTTAAAGAACACAAACGTACAAAAACGTACCTAAAAAGAGAGAAAAAACCATGACAAACAAGAACAAAGAAAACTACATAACACTCGATCCCGACGAAATCCCAACCTCCTGGTACAACATACAAGCCGACCTTCCAGAACCCCTACCGCCACCGTTAGACCCGTCAACGATGCAACCCGTAAACCCAGCGCTGCTCGAAAGAATATTCGCGAAAGAATTAATCCTGCAAGAAGTTTCCTCGGAAGCCAACATAAAAATCCCCGACGAGATCCTTGATGCCTATTTCAGACTTCCACGACCGACACCTCTTTATCGTGCAAGACGACTCGAAAACCATCTGAAAACACCCGCCCAAATATACTTCAAATGCGAAAACTTCAGCCCGACCGGCAGCCACAAAACCAACACCGCCATCGCACAAGCCTACTACAACAAAAAACAAGGCATCGCCCGACTCGCCACAGAAACCGGCGCAGGACAATGGGGCACAGCACTGTCTTTGGCATGCGCAATCTTCGACTTGAAATGCCGAATCTACATGGTCCGAACAAGCTACCAACTAAAACCAGGCAGAAAAATCATAGCGCAGACGTATGGAGCAGAGATGTTTCCTTCACCAAGCGACCAAACGAACTTCGGCAAAAAACTCCTCAAAGAAAACCCGAATCACCCAGGAACTCTCGGTATAGCAATCACCGAAGCCATTGAAGATACAGTGACGCACGACGACACACGGTATTCGCTCGGTTCCGTCTTGAACCACGTCTTGCTTCATCAATCGATAATAGGCTTGGAAGCAAAGAAACAGTTCGAACAAATCGACGCATACCCCGACGTGCTCTGCGGCTGCATCGGCGGCGGCTCCAACTACGCCGGCTTCTGCTACCCGTTCATGAAGGACAAGCTAAAGGGCAAAAAAGACGCCGAATTCGTCGGCTGCGAATCGAAGGCTGTTCCGCACACTACCAAAGGCACTTACACCTACGACTTCGGAGACACAGGCAAGATGACGCCGCTGATTAAGATGCTCACTATCGGACACGAATACGCATGCCCACCAGTCCACGCAGGCGGTCTCAGATACCACGGAATGGCGCCGTCGATTTCGTATCTAATCCACAAGGGCTTCATGCGCTCGGTTGCCTACAGTCAGAGAGAAGTTTTCGAAGCGGCTCAAATCCTCGCAAAATCGGAAGGTTGGATAACAGCGCCAGAAACCGCCCACAGCTTAAAGTTCGTAATAGACGAAGCGTTGAAGTGCAAGAAAACGGGCGAGAAGAAGATAATCGCCATGAACTATAGCGGACACGGCTTACTCGACCTCGCAAGCTACGAACAATTCCTTGCCAACAAGCTAGTGGATTACGAGCCCGAAAAAATTGTGATTCCAGCTTTCAGCCGCTGAACGGTGAGGAACACGGTGACGTCGACTCTTTTGAAGACCGAAAACGCAAAAGTAACCATAGCCATACTGCCGATTGACCAGCTGAAACCACACGAAAAGGGCTCCCCCCTTTATCTGGAACTCCTCAAACAAGAAATCCTACGCGACGGCATGCTGAAGTACCCGATAATCGCAGACGAAAAAACACACGTCATCCTGGACGGAATGCACCGCTGGCTCGCACTGAAATGCCTCGGCTACTCACTGATGCCCGTTATACTCGTCAACGCCTTCCAAAACCCAAAAATCCGCATCGGAACAAGAAGAATCCATCGTTATGCTGTCAACTCTGACCATGGAATATCCATAAAAAGAGTCCTCTCGGCAGGGCTCAGCGGGCGACTTATGAAACCGCGGACAACAAGACATTTCTTTCCATTCTCAAAATTCCACGAAATAGACTACCCACTGTACCGACTGGGAAAGCACAGTCCGCAAGATGTTTCGAGATACCTCGCAAGGATGAATAAACAAGAGTGCACTTTGTCCATCAAAGAGTGGCTGGCAGAAATCTACGAGGAACTGGAATTCCTGACAAAGAGAAAGGAAGAAGTCGAGAAGGAAATGGCAGACTTCCTGAACAGAGTCAAAAACCTAAGCCACAACTCCCTCACCTCCTAACACTATGCCACACGCATCCCCAACAATTTTTTTCTAACAATCTCCTTACAAAAAACAATTAACTTGTTATATTTAGGCCGTATTTCCCACAGCTAGAGCTGTTTGACCCACAATAAACATATCTAGAGTGCAAGCATAATCCTGCCTAAGCAGTACAGGAGCAACTACGAGGCAAGCCCAGTGAGTCTTATCCAATATGTCGAAGAGTTGCGTAGAAATGAGGCCGAAATCAAAAAGTTGCAGAGACTTGTAATTATTCGAAACATCCTAAAACTAGTTCTTGTCGGTTTTTTAATAGGCCAAAAGACCCTCTCGAGAACACGAGAACTCCATTCAAGGAACGAACTGATCAGAAAGCAGATAATTGAACATTGTGATCGGGCTTTAGAATGTATTCGTGAACAAGTTAAACTGATCCAAAGAAATGACACGTACCTCACATGTGAGGATCAATCCCGTTGTGTGAAGAAGATTGTCTCTCTTCAAGAAGATCTTGCTTTCTTGAAAACCAGCAGGATTTTTAATGAGATGGTCATTTTCCCAAAAAGCATGGAACTAGAGAAACTTTTTGACACTGTTTTGAATCATAATAAGGAATTCATCAAACGAAGAAAGAAAGAATATAGCCATCTCTGGAAGAAGGAGCATCTTCTTCTTGATGACCAGCAACAAGAAGCTGTTGTCAAAGACGATAAACATAATCTCGTGATTGCAGGAGCGGGGGCAGGGAAGACTGAGGTCCTCATAACAAGGATTGCATACCTGATCGAGAGAAAACCTGATTGGGTTAGACCAAATCGCATTCTAGCAATCGCCTATCAAAACAAAGATGTCAACGAGATTCAAAAGAGACTCCTTAAGCGATATGGCATCAAAGATGTCAATGTAAAGACATTTCATAAACTGGGTAAAGAAATTCTGGAATCTGCAGGTAAGAAGTTCAGAATTATAGACGATAACAAAAAGCATGAAATAATTGATAGAATTCTCAAGCAGAAAATCAACACTCAACCAGAATGCCACAAGAAGTTTTTGCAGTATGTTAGAACTTTAAATGACCCCGAGCCAGTCGACGATGAAGAGCAGATTAAGGAAGAGCATCTTTCGTACATGCAAGGACGCCCATGCTTCTCTATAGATAATCATCAAGTGAGGAGCGATGCAGAAAAGGAAATCATGGATTTCTTCTTGACGCACAAGATTAATGGAGAACCTGTCGCGGTCTGGTATGAGCCCAACACGGATGGTTTTCGTCCTGATTTTTACTTGCCTAAATACGATCTCTACATTGAGCATTGGGGTCTTACACAGAATGGTGAAGTCCCCAAGTGGTTCAGCCAAACTACCGAAGAATACAAGAAATCTATGGAAAGCAAAAAGCATGGTTTAAGGAGCATGGCAAGCTTCTCGTAGAGACATATGCCTATGAATACGACAGAAACAATGCGGATGCATTCATTGAGCTACTGAAATCTCGGGTGTTACACTCTCTTCAAAGCAAGTTTCCTAGTCAGTACAATTTCAGCTCGAAAACATATGAAGAGATAGTGGAAGTGGCTTGGGGACCTTTCAAAACTCCTACAGAAGAACTAGTCAACTTCATCCGGAACGCCAAAGTCAATGGTTTAACGCCCAATCAGATCTCGGATAGACTGCAAAATAGAAAATGGTCAGAAAAACAACTCTCCTTTGGGGCTTTAGCAGTCGAAATCTTCAAAACTTATGAAAATTTGCTTAGAGAGCATCAGGGAATCGACTTTGAAGACATGATCAACTTTGCTATTGAAGAGTTAACGTCAAATCAGAAGCTTTACGCTAATCTCTATGATCAGATACTTATAGATGAGTATCAAGACATAAGCGACCAACGATTCAAACTAATAAAAACTCTACTTGAACGCAACCCTAAATGTAAGCTGTTTTGCGTAGGCGATGACTGGCAGAGCATTATGGGGTTTGCTGGTTCCGATCTAAATTTATTCATCGATTTTGCCAACTACTTTCCAAATCCTGCAGTCACGGTTATCTCTACAAACTATCGCAGTATAAGATCAATTGTAGACGCTGGAGCCGACCTTATAAAGAACAATGGCGAGGATCAAATCTCAAAAACTACCCTTTCTAGCCACCTTGACTCAAAGCCCATAAAGGTAATAAAATCTCTTAACAAAAAAGAATATCAAAATAGATACTACGAACAGATTGCTGACGACTGTCTCAACCGTATCAATGAATGTCTGACAAAAGACTGCAAACCTGAAGAAGTACTTATACTGAGCAGGTTTATGCGAACTCGTCACGCTCGGGGTTATAGATACTTTCCTTTGGTTAGAATCCTTATGGAAGAAGCCAAGGAGAAAAATATGGACATAGCGATAGATGACCCCCGCCCACAGAACAAAATAAGGCTGCTCACAGCACATAAGAGTAAAGGCTTGGAAGCCAACGTAGTCTTTGTTCTTAATGCCATAAAAGACAAGTACGGTTTTCCATGTGAAATCGAAGAGTTGTCTATTTATGCACCTGCACGAAAAGGTTGTTCTAAACAAGAACACAAAAAAGAGGAACGAAGGCTCTTCTATGTAACAATGACACGCGCAAAAGAAGAACTCATAATATACACATGGCACGAAAAGAGCGAGTTTCTCAACGAAATACAAAAACACACAACTGAAATTGCTCTACCATACTAACACTCACTATCCTTAGTTCTTGACCTTTGGCGTATATTTGGAGCCTAATACGAAGGTCTAGTCTACTGCTGCGTGCTCACAGAGAACAGAAACCAACATAGTGGTATGCAGAAAACCTACCTAGACTAGAGGAGGCGTGTGTGACTTCTCACAAGCCTAAGCATTTATATTCGCTGGGCAAGAGTGGTAACTTTGGCATGGAAGGTGACAGATTGACTGAAGAAAAGAAGTACACGGAGAAAGAAGCCCACAAGAAATTTGCAGTTGACCTGTTCAACCTCGTCTGGAGCCTTATGGACAAAAAAGATAGAACCAAAGAAGAAGACGATAAAATGGTCCACGCAGCCCACGCCTCACGCTACCACTGGGGCGAAATCGGCACACCACTAGAGTTCGAACGAGGCGAATGGCAAATCTCCAGAGTATACGCGATACTGAAACGACCTCAACAGGCGCTTTACCACGCCCAAAGATGCCTCGAAATCTGCAAAACAAACAACTTCGGAGACTTCGACATAGCCTTCGCCTACGAAGCCATGGCACGAGCACACGCAATGGCCGGACAAAAAGAAGAAAGCGAAAGACACATCCAGTTGGCAAAGGAAGCAGGAGAAAAAATCAAAGAAAAAGGAGACAGAGACTACTTCTTCAGCGAACTCGGCACAATAACCATTTGAAAGATCATGCATGGAAAAGGGTCCGGAGGAACGTCAAGCAGAAAAACATCCACAAAAGCCCACCCATCCACCATGCAGGAACGATTCTCGACATTCACCGAAATGTAATCCTGTTGCTGTAGTGCAACAGTCACACAAATTTAAGAACTCAACACACCAATAGAAAACTCGTGTGTCCGCTCGGAAGTAGGCGAAAAAATGCAAAAAAACCCGAAAAAAAATCTCCCTCCCCTTCAGCGAGAATGGCGCTCTCGCGAGACGGACACATACACATCTTCTTCGAAAGTTGGACAAAAGAGGTTTGAAGACCCGTATTTCTACTTTTAAAAGTCTCCTTTCTCCCCTCACAGCGTCTTCAAACCTTTCAATCCAACGCAAAAAACATTCTGGCTAACCTGCTGAGCACGATGGGGGTTATGGAGGGTGTTGAGAAACCTCGCGAGACTCGACAAGAAGAATAACTCGGTTCGCCTTTTCTACCTGAGAGAAAACAGCCATAAAGGAATAAATGTCAAAGTTGCCCACGCAAACCTCGACGAGATAAAGAAACGCCCAGAACGAGGCGAATCAATCCTAATCACACAAAGATCCACGCAAAACTCGGAGGCACACTTCGTTTCTCATCACAACATACGCGACTATACCAAAAAACAAGCCGCAGAACTATGGTACTTCACCCACCAATAAACCCATCTTTAAGCAGTCTTAAAAAAGATCAGCAACAAGCAGAATTTTTCATAGAGAATTTTCCGGCACATGTAAGAGAGTCGTTGAAGGCCTAGGGCATTGAGAGAAAAGGAGATGGGAGGGGCAAGGTTTACAGAACCCTCATACACCCTAGACCTTCATACCCAATTATTATTATTTATTTGATAGATTTAAGATTTATGCTTCGCATCCCCGTCTCAGAAACGTAAATGATGAAAAAACGCCTCGTCCACAGAAAAAACCACGTCAGGATTGATCATCGTATACGACAAAGATTTGGACAAGCACGACAAAGTAGTTATGACCCTCTGAAGGTTGGCAACATTACAACATGAATGCTCACTGCAATGGCTACTATGAACAGGATGATTTGAACGATTAACATATCTATCAAAAAAAGCGCCGAGAAACTTATGGTTATCCACAACAAAGACACAGTGAAAATCTTAGCCTTCAAAGAAATTCCCTTTCCCTGCATGTAGTTTTGTATGTACTTTCCGACCCACTTGTTGTTGAGCAGCCAACGATGAAGCCGTTTCGAGCCTTTATAGTAACAAGCAGCCGCCAGCAGAAAAAGCGGTGTGGTCGGCACGATTGGAAGGAATATTCCTACGACGCCTAATCCCAGAGAGATTGTTCCTGCAACTATGAATAGGGCTCTTTTGATTTTGCCTGGTTGCCGGTTTTTTTGAGCAGAACCGCTGTTTGGGCGTTCGTTTTCGTTCATGGCTGCTTCCTCGGTTTCTTCTTTGGAGGGCAGTATTCGGGTTCTACGCATAGAGTATGTCCGCATTTGGGGCATCTCCACTCCAGAACCTCGTTGACCATTTCTCCGCCGCATTTGGGGCATTTCTTAACTTCTGATTCTTTGCTCATGGTTCAATCTCCTGTTTCGCGTTTCGGCGTTTTTCTGCTCTTACCACGACGTATTTTTTGTATTGTTGGAAACCTGCTTTTGTGTAGGCGCGTACGGCTGGGGAATTTTTGCTTTCTACGTAAATTAAGGCGATGTTTGATTTTTTTAGCATTTCTTTCACTAGGGCGGAAACTATGGATGTTGCGTAGCCTCTATTTCTGTGGTCTTCGTGAGTGGCTATAGTGGTTATTATACCTCCCCAATCGTCAAGCCTCGCTCCGCCAATCGAGACTAGTTTTCCGTCTATTTTCATTCCAAGCCAGAGACGTTGTGACATTCTTTCTGCGATTTGTTCGGCTTTAGTTTCGCCCCACCAATCTGGGTCAGCTTGTCTCATCAAAGCCGCAATATTCTCAGCATCACCTTCGGACAGTTTAGTTATAGAGTGTTTGACTTGTGGTGTTTCTTCGCCTTTTCGCAGAGTCATGAGGGACAGTTCAAGAGCTTTTTTCTTCTCGTATTTATTTGGTATTTCAAGTGGGTCATACTCTATTGGGGTTTGTATCTCTGCTTTTTCGATGTCGAGTCGGGCGAGAAGAGTCTTAGCCGTTTCTTTACTTCCCCTCAACTGAACGATGTAATTTCGGTAGATTATCATTATGCCGTCGATTTGGTTTTCTTCATCGAGTGCCAACGTGATTTGTGTTTGCTCTTTTTCATTTTTCATGTCGGTGATGAAGAAGTAGTAATCAGCGATGTCTGTGTAAACGAGGTTCCAGAAAAGCGGTTCCAGCGTGGAGTCGAGGGGGAGTATTTTCATTCGAAACGCCTTACAGACTATAATTATGTTTTTGCAAAAATATGTGTTTCGTTTGTTTCACATCACAAAAACGCTTTTAAACCTCTTTAAAAAAGCGAAACTTTAGGGAGAAAAAGTGGCGGGAACTATTGAAGTCTACATTATGAACAGAGAGGTTGTCACCCAAATGTCCTTCGAGGGAAGACCGCTCGCCGCAGGCAGTACGGTTCATTATTGCACCGTGAAGGAGCTTGCAAAAACAAAAACGGGAAAGATATTTTCTGAAGAAGACGAGACGGCTTTGCGGCTTGTTAGAGAATTTGCAGCAGAAAAGGGTTTTGAGGTTCGAGTAGTTGATACTGCGAGTTTCAAAGGAAGGATGAAAGCGATGATGAAGCGAGTGAAAACCACACCCACGATAATTTTCGGAGATGCGCGTGTAGTGGGAGTTCCTAAGAAAGAAGAACTCGAAGCCATGCTTTCGCATGAGTAATGTTTTGCTTTTGTTTAGAAATTCTTTTCAGAAGTCCGAATTTTGCTTTCATAAGCCTTAACATTTTCCCCATCTTATCCCTTCTTTCAAGTGTGAGTTGAAAATGGGGCACAACAGAGGTAAATTTGGCAAATGCAAAAAATGCGATAAAAGAGATGCAACTGAAAAAGATGGGTTATGCGACAACTGTCGCTATATGGGCTTATTGACGAATCTTCTTGAGGAGCGTACAGTGCAAGTCAGATAGCCCCCACGTTTTTCCATTTTCTCCAAAAACTTCTTCAGAAAGGTATTTACATCTTTGCTACTTCTTAGTAGAAAATACAAATCTAAAAAAGGGGAAAAACTTGGAAAAAGACATAGTCGACTACTGTCTCGAATACGCCAAGAGCAAAAAAATCGAATACGCCGAAGCAAAAGCGGTCGACACGAACATTGAGAACATGGTGCTCAAGAACGGTCTCCTAGACGCGTTTATGGCGACTGTGGACAGTGGATTATGCGTTAGAATTCTGGCAGACGGAGGCTTGGGCTTTGCCTCGACCAACAAGTGGACAAAAGAGGAAGCCAAAAAAATCGTAGACACAGCTTACAAGCTGGCAAAAACCGCGAAACGAAAAGACAAGATTAGATTCGCTGAAGAAAAAGCCGTCAAAACCACATGGACTGTACAGCAGAAGAAGAAAATTGCGGACGTTTCTTCCGAGGACAAAATAAAGCGGATGTTGGAAGCTGACAAATCCATAATGTCGCAGAAAGCCAACATTGCCGCCAGAATGCTAACTTACCTAGTTACGCTTACGGGGAAGTACTTTATCAACACCGAAGGTTCAGTTATCTCCAGCCTTGTGCCAAAACTGGAAGTCATGGCAATTGGTGTCACTGTTGTGGAAGGAGGAAAAATGGAGCAACTTACGCAAAAGTGGTACGGCTACACAGGCGGTTGGGAAGCTTTTGAAGCATGGAAACTGGACGAAGACTTGGCCAGAGAAGTCCAAGTGCTTCAGCGGTTGCTCAAGGAAGGTAAGGCAATAAAACCCGGCAAGATGGATCTTGTCTGCGGGTCAGAAGTCACAGGAATTGCTTGTCACGAATCATGCGGACACCCGATGGAAGCGGACAGAATCCTAGGCAGAGAGATGAGTCAAGCAGGCAGGTCGTTCATCTATCAAGGTGGACCATACTGGATTGGCACAAGAATCGGCTCCGACAAAGTCACCATCATCGACGACCCAGCCATAGAACACAGTTACGGGTATTACCTGTACGACGATGAGGGAATCAAAGCCCGACCGCGATACCTGTACAAGAACGGTGTAATCAATGAGTTTCTGCAGAACCGCGAGACGGGGGCAAGATTGGGCACTCGGAGCAATGCGGCGTCCCGTTCGATGAACTATGATCGAGAAGCCATCGTCAGGATGGCGAACACATATCTGCAGCCGGGCGACATGAGTGAAGAGGAAATCTTTGAGGACGTTAAATACGGTATCTTCATGAACTCGTTTACTGAGTGGAACATCGACGACGTGCGGTTTAACCAGCGTTACGTGGGAAGAGAAGCGTACCTGATCGAAAACGGCGAAGTCACGACGCCTGTGCCAAGGGCAACTATTGAAACGTCAACATCAACCTTCTGGATGGCTGTAGACGCGGTTTCGAAGAAGATTGGCTACTCGAGCGCGATGTGCGGAAAAGGCGACCCTGGCCAAGGCGCGCCCGTCGATACGGGTGGTCCATTGATGCGGTTGAGAGAGGTGTACATAAAATGAGCGAAATTATGGCGAAGACTGAAGAGATTATGAAGAAAGGCAAGGCGTTAGGCGCAGACGAAGTCATCGCCACCACAACGTTCGCGGAGTATCGGCAGTCGAGGTTCAGCAACAATCAAATCGACATAGGTGTCGCATGGGATGACTACACCACGAACGTCTTGCTAACATGGCAGAAACGCGTGGTCGCCACACAAATCAGGAACTTCCAAGACATCACGCCAACCATGGAACGACTGTTCAAACTCGCCAAGGCTTCTCAGGCAAACCCCATGTACGGCGGAGTAGCGCAAGGCAAATTCAAGTACGCCAAGTCGCCGGCTGACAAGACCATCAGAGACATCGAAGACCCATCTGATTACATCTACCAAGCCGTAGACGCCGCCAGAGAAAAAATCGGAAAAAGTATCGACGCTGGAGGCATCTTCTTCACAAAGTACGAACAGGTTTTCTTAGCCTCATCAGAAGGACCAGAAGGACAAGACGAAAGAACAGCGGTTGAACTATCCATTCGCGCGTTCGCGGGCAGAGACGAATCAGGACACGCCGTGGAATGCAACTCGTCGCTTAAGGGCATCAACCCGACAAGAGCCGGAGAAAAAGCTGGAGAAATTGCCAGAATGGCGAAGAACCCGAAGCCTGGCAAGAGCGGCAAGTACGATATTATTTTTGACCCGTTGTTCGTTGGTTCGATAGTTGGCATGTATGGTTTCATGGGTTCAGCCTTTTCTATACTGACGAAGATGTCGGTGTTCGTTGACAAACTCGGGAAAAAAGTGGGACCCGAAGTCTTAACCGTGCGCGACAATCCTGCAAAATACTCCGTAAACTACAGAGCTTTCGACGACGAAGGAGCGCCAGTGAAAGAAACCGTTTTCATAGACAAAGGCTTGCTGAAAACCTACTTCCACAATACCTCAACGGCCAAAATCTTCAAAACCCAAACCACGGGTCACGCAGGCATAGTCACGCCAATGCCTTGGAGTCTGGAAATGGACGCTGGTGACATGGGCAAGGACGAGATGTTCAAGGACATGAAGAGAGGTTTGTACCTCACGAACACCTGGTATACACGGTTCCAGAACTACGCCACAGGCGACTTCTCAACCATCCCAAGAGACGGCATACTACTAATCGAAAACGGCGAAGTGAAAGAATCATGGAAAGCAATTCGCCTCAGCGACAACGTCCAAAATCTCCTCGCCAGCACTGCGGGCGTTTCAAAGGAAAGACACCATGTCCACTGGTGGGCTGAAGCCGATCCGCCATCCCTATCGCCCTACATGTTGGCAAGAAACATTCAGATAACCCGACCAGAGTAGCCCAGACGCTACTTTTCTTTTTCTTTTTTTCTAACGTCTCTTTCTGATTCGCTGAACAAAATAGGCTATAATTATGACAAAAGCCACGATTGCGAGCACGCTTGAACCAGTGTTGATTGTGACGTCATCTGTTTCCATAATGAACGCTATCGAAACCGCAGCAACAAAAACGCCCACGTAAAGGCTTGAGTTGCTGCTTAGGAATTCTGCGAACTCCGTGCGGATGGTTCTGAAATACATACTGAACAAAATGAGTATGGAAGCAAATGCGAGAAACACGATAAAGAACGTATACGTAAGCATCGTCCAATAATCTCCCAACGTAAGCAAAAGCCCCACCTCATCCCCTATTAGCCCGCCTCCAGCACCGAAAAGAATCGCCGCCAAACGATTAACACGCACGTCCTCGTAGCTTATGCCTAGCCAACCGCCTATGGCGAGCATGGCTAGACCGTACCAGAAATGGTGAACGTGAATGCTGCCGTTGATTAGGATGATCGTGCCCGGGTTTAGGGTGGTGAATGTTCTGGCGATGATGAAAGCCGCTATGAACGCGATTAGGGCTAGGATGGAAAGGTTGGGTCTTGGCTTTGGCTTGTCTCCAATTCTTATCGCACTTACACACTCCTATTCTTTGAGGAGTAGGTTGAAAACCATTGAAATCAGTATCATTTATCAAAGTATTTGAATACTGCTATGCGTTCTTCCCTTTCTTTCTTGTGATTCGCGTAAATGGGACACTTTTGTTGGACGCATTGCTTTGTGAAAAACTCGTGCCAATAGTTTCTCTCGTCAAAAGTGCAAGCACGGGCTATGGGTTTCCAGTTGAAAACCCAACAAGAAACCTTCGCCTGAAACACGGGGCACGGGTCGCATTTGCGCGGTTCCACACCGCAGCCGGGGTTAACTATCCAGCAACAGTCTTTTTCTTCCATTCCGGGTCATCTCCAAAAAGAAAGACGGGGGATAGAGGTATTTAAAAATTCATGTTAAAAAAGTTAATCTCTCAGGTTTCGCTATAATTGCAGGTGAAAATGTCAAGCCTGATGTCCTTAGGGATGCTCGGGGTAACTGGTTTTCTCGTAGGTTATGCCATAAAAAAGCTTGTCAAACTTTTTCTCTTCTTCGTCGGCTTGTTTCTCTTGGTGCTCATCGGTTTAGAATACATGGGTGCGATTAGGATTTATTATGACAAGCTGGGTGAGGTTCTTTTAGAAGCGCTAGCCAGCGTCCAGGTCCTGTTGCCGGAAATCTTGCCCATGTTATCTGGCTTGTTCTATTCCCTGAGTTTTTCCGCGGGTTTTCTGCTCGGACTGATGAAAGGATAAAAACCAAAGAGGAGACGATGAAAAATGGCGGTCGCAGACGCTCCACGTGTGAAGAAACCGAAATTGCCTAAAAAGCGAATTCTGAGAGGACGAGTGAAAAGAAAGTAGAATCCGTGACTTTCGAATAAACCCTAAATAGAACGTTCCTCACGTATATTTTTCCCTCTTCCACGAATAATAGGAGGATTTCGTCATTGAACGTCGACAAAGACGCCTTAGTCAACCTAAGCCCAAACCAGCTGGTTAGGCATCTGGGCAAACTTCCAAAGGACTTCTCGAAGGAAGACCTCGTTAAATTCGTGAAAGACAAAGAGGTAAAAATGATTAACCTTTGCTACGTCGCAGAAGATAGCAGGCTTAAAACACTAAGCTTCGCAATCAACAACGAAGCTCACCTAAACGAGGTTTTAGAAACGGGCGAACGCGTCGACGGCTCGAGCCTCTTCTCCTTCATTGAACCCACCAAAAGCGACGTTTACGTCAAACCAAGAATCAACAAAGCATTCTTTAACCCATTCACCACAATCCCAACGCTGAACATCATGTGCAGGTATTTTTCCGAGAACGGAGAACCGCTCGAAATCTCGCCCGAGGACATACTCCGAAAAGCACAGGAAAAACTCCTGAAAGACACCGGAGTAACGCTGGAGACTCTCTGCGAACTCGAATTCTACATAATGGCGAAACAGGAGATGCCAGCGCTTTTTCCGGGAACACCGCAAAGAAATTATCAGGAATCGTCACCTTTCGTAAAATTCGAACACCTGCGAAACGAAATCTTAACCACACTCGCCGCGGTAGGCGTGCCGGTGAAGTATGGGCATGCAGAAGTTGGCATGCTCGAAAAAGACGGCGTCCTCATGGAACAGCACGAGGTCGAGCCTCAACTGGAATCACCTGAAAACATGGCGGACGACATTACAGTCGCCAAATGGGTCATACGTAACATCAGCGCAAAACAGGGCGTGGAAGTAAGTTTTGCTCCAAAAATAGTATCAGGCCACGCAGGCAACGGAATGCACGTGCACGTTTTTGGAATAAAAAACAACGAAAGCATAATGACTGACAGTGTTGGGCAGTTGAGTGAAGAAGCGAGGGCGATGATTGGCGGAGTGCTAAAGTTTGCGCCGAGTCTCACAGCGTTCGGCAACACCGTGCCTACTTCATATTTGCGGTTGGTTCCACAGCAAGAGGCGCCGACACAGGTTTTCTGGGGCTACAAGAATCGTGAAGCCCTCATAAGAGTGCCGCTTGGCTGGTGGACTGAAGAAAACGGGAAACGTCGACACGTACAAACCTTCGAATTAAGACTGCCCGACGGCTCGGCAAATGTCCACATGCTTCTTGCGGGAATCTTGATGGCAATCGATTACGGCTTGACGCATAAGGAAAAAGTGCTTCAAATCGTAGATGAAACGTTCATAGAAAACCCAAGATTCAAAGAAGATAACCTGAAAACCCTGCCCCGTTCCTGCTATGAATCGGCGAAACTCTTGGAAAAGCACAGGGAACATTATGAAAAAGCGAACGTTTTCCCGAAACGGGTGATTGACGGCATAATTCAGCGTTTGAAGCAGTATGATGATGAAAACTTGAGCGAACTGCTAAGAAAAAACAATGCAAAAGCAGAAGAATTGTTGAAGAAGTATATCCATTGTGGCTGACCGCCGCGGTTTTCGTCAATATTTGACAAAATTTATTAACGCAAACATCGTAATGGGAAGGAAAAATCGTTGGTGCCACAATGGATAGGAAGTTCATCTACGCCGTAATCGTCGGCGTCGTTCTCTTCGCAGTTGGAGTATCTTTGCGATTGTTCGCGAACCAAGAAGGACTGCAGGTTATTTTGTTCTTCATAACCGCCTTTGTTATCGGAGTCGTCGCAACCGGCGTCAAACGAGGCTTCCTCCTAAGTTTCGTGCTTTCTCTAATCTACGGCATCGTGAACACTGCAATTTTCATGCCTGAAGCGTTTACTGCAGTCAGCGACATAAACGTGGCTTTAGCATTCGTCGTACTCCTTCTCATAAACGCAGCCATCGCAGGAGCAATAGGCGCGGTCGGCGGATTCTTGGGCAAAAGAATATTCAAATAGGACAGTTTTGTTAACTCGTTGAACAAATACGGTAGGATGATACTGAACATGAATGTTCTCGAGTCAGTAGATGAGCGTCCCTGGTACAGATGGGCAGTCTTATTTGCCTCGTTTTTCGCTTTCGTTGCCTACGCGTTCGCCTTGCAGGAAGCCCCGCCCCTAATTCCATCAATCATAGAAGAATTCGGCATCAGCAATGCAGAAGCCGGGTTAATCACGGCGGTCG
>Ga0315314_1000272_pt1 | contig 65647 bp, 73 predicted proteins | sample TDP9_MG_FD_203631 | JGI IMG/M metagenome (GOLD analysis project Ga0315314, IMG submission 203631) | Freshwater sediment microbial communities from Lake Towuti, South Sulawesi, Indonesia - TDP9 | ecosystem: Environmental > Aquatic > Freshwater > Lake > Sediment | place: Indonesia: South Sulawesi...
TCACGCTCAGCATACCGAATATGTGGCCGTCCTTTGAGACATCCATGGTGTAGTATCCGTGAAACGTTTCTGGCTCCTCCACTTTTGCGCCAGGGATATTCTGATCCAACCATCTCTGGGCGTATTCAGAGGCTTCTTCTGCGCTTACGGGCATCGATGTCGTGGGGTTACTCATTCGTCCCATGTGCCCGTACTTTGTGTTCCACATCATGTTTGGGCCTGGCTCATAGAATATTGTTCCAGTGTTTTTGTCCAATAAGAGCTCGATGGCATTTATTTCCGTGCTTTTCTCCTGAACCATTATGTAGAAGTGGTTGGAGAACTCCATGACCTCCTTAACTCTAAGATCTGGGCTTAACTTCGATAGGTATCGGTCGGCTAGCTCCTTCGCTTGCTCTACACTGCTCGCGGGTCTTGCCGGATAGAAAACAGGTGCCAATGAAAATGAAATTATTGCAGCAATGATGATTAACCCTACGAAGAGAACCAATGCAGCAGATATTGGAAACCGTTGCCGAGCAGCCATTTTCTTTTTACTTCCTCTTCTTAATCATGCTTCTTATAGCTTTAGAAGTTTGAGAGTTGCTGAGTTGCTCACCACGAATAAGGAACTGAACGCCATGGCTCCAGCCGCTATTATGGGGCTGAGCAAACCGACCGCTGCGACTGGAATAGAGACCGTGTTGTATATGAAGGCCCAGAAGAGGTTCTGTTTGATCTTCCTCATGGTCGCCTTGCTAAGTATGATTCCCCGTGCCACGTCACGTAGGTCATCTTTGATAAGGACTATGCCGCCAGTTTCTTTAGCGATGTCGGTTCCGCTACCTATGGCTATGCCAATGTGGGCTTGGGCGAGGGCTGGAGCGTCGTTAATGCCGTCGCCAACCATGGCCACAACTTTGCCTTCACTTTGCAGTTTCTTGATGACATCCACCTTTTCCCAAGGTAAAACGTTTGCAATAACCGTGTCAATGCTCAATTGCTTGGCTATCGCCTTGGCGGTTCGTTCGTTGTCGCCTGTGAGCATGGCAATTTCGAGTCCCATGTTTTTGAGTTGTTTTATGGCTTCAACCGCGTCGTCTTTAGGCGTGTCCATAGCCGCGACTATTCCTGCAATTTCACCGTCCACAGCAAGGAGCATAGCAGTTTTTCCCTGTTCCTCAAGTTTTGTTAGATGTAACTCTGCCGACTCCTTAATGGGAATCTTATTCTCTTTCATTAGTCTGCGATTCCCGAAGAGAATCGCACGACCCACAAAGGCTGCTTTGACACCGTGCCCTGGGATAGCCTCAAAGGATTCAGCATCTGGAATATCGAAGCCGGCCTCTATTGCTGCTTTAACAACGGCTTCTGCCAGAGGATGCTCTGAACCCTTCTCTGCAATAGCCACGAATTCTAACACCTCTTTTTCACTGTAGCCCTCAAACGCTAGTATATCGGTGACCGAGGGCTCGCCTTTAGTCAAAGTGCCGGTTTTGTCAAACACAACCGTGGTCAACTTTCTGGCGTTTTCAACGTATTCACCTCCTCTGAGAAGCACTCCATATTCGGCGCCTTTACCAACTCCAGCCAAAATGGCCGTCGGTGTAGCTATACCCAGAGCGCACGGACAAGCGATGAGAAGTATGGCTAACAATACGAGAAAAGCGAAACTAAAGCGAGTCTGAAATGTTGGATAAGGTGCTGCGAATAACCAGTAGGTAAAGGATATTGCCGCAACTGTAAAGACGGCGGGAACAAAATACCCGACAACGCGGTCTGCGAACTTTTGAACCGGCGCACTAGAGGCTTGGGCCTCCTCCACTAAGTGCACGATTTGCATGAGCGCTGTGTCTTCGCCAACCTTAGTCGCCTTGACCTTTAACAAACCCGTCTTATTAATTGTGGCACCTATGACTTCGCTGCTCACATTCTTTTCAACTGGAATGCTTTCTCCAGTGATTATTTTCTCATCAACTGAAGAGTAACCAGCAACAACTACGCCGTCTGTTGGAATTTTCTCGCCTGGTCTGACAACGAGCACGTCACCAATCTGAACATCGTCAATTGGAACTTCAACCTCCTGCCCGTCCTTCAAAACCCTCGCGATCGTTGGCTGAAGTTCGAGCAGTTTCCTAATGGCTGCAGCGGATTTCCTCCTTATAGTTTCCTCAATGAATTTGCCCAGCAACACGAAGGCTAGAATTCCTATGGCGATTTCCATGTAGCCGAAGCCCTCAGACCCCAGCCACGGGAAAAAGGCGCTAACTGCACCATATCCCCAACCGGCTAAAACGCCTGTGGTTATGAGCACATCCATGTTTATGGATCGATTTTTGAGCGCCTTATAGGCTCCGCGATGGATACTCCATCCCGCTATCCAAACGATTGGGGTTGACAAAATGAAGAAGGCTAAGTCCCAAGCAGATATTCCCACTATCCGGAAGGTCATGATGGCTACGGCAAGGCCTAGCATGGCTACAACACGCAAAGCAGCGACGCTAACAACTCCTGCGAGTGCCAAGGCGACTCGGCGTTTCATGGCTTTTAGCTCTTGTTCTGGTTGTTCGTACGTTCGGGCGCAGGTTTCGCTGCAGAAATAGTATGTTCTATCTCCAATCTTCCGTTTAATAGCGGTGTCCTTGTCTACGACCATACCACATACGGGATCTCTGGGCATGACGTCTTTCTCCTATGCTATATGTACCTCTCTGGATTTTCCTTAAATGCGGATTCACATTGGGAGGAACAGAAGTGGTATGTCTTCCCTCGGAACTCCATCTTGTGTTTAGTTGTTTTTTCGTCGACCTGCATACTGCAAACAGGGTCTCTAGTGCCCTCCTCAACTTTTTCATCGTGCGTGTATCCGCCTCCACAACAGCCTCCCCCAAAACCTCCGTGACTTCCATGTTTACCATGCATCAGTTTCATATCCCCTAGGAGTCCCAGGCCGAATCCTATTAATGGGGCTATAAATGTCCATGGTCCGCCGAGCATGGAGCCTAATGCGAAGCCGGCAAAGAGTCCTAAACAGCAAAGCATCACGTTCACCCAAAAAATAACTGTGGCACAGAAAGATATAAATATTTCTTTTTTAGATATATCTCTTGGAGTGTTATAATATGAGCGCCGCAGATATTGACGAGGTCGTTTCGGATTTTTCCCGATTTTACATACTAACAATTCTATACGAAGGACCCGCCCACGGCTACAGCATACTGACCCGCTTCAAAAAGAGAATAGGAAAAGAAGTCAGCCCAAGCTTGGTTTACCCGTTTCTCCAACAACTCGAAGAAAAAGGTCTGGTAAAACACACGGTTAAGCCCGTGGGTGAGAAAGAAAAAAAGGTTTTTGAACTCACTCAGGAAGGAAAAGAGGTCTGCACTCGCTTGTTCAAACGCTTCGCCAACCTCATCTCCATCGCCATTGAGCCCAGTCTCGAAGTCTGCGCCCACTGCGGCTGCAAGATCTACGAGGGTGGCTATCGAGAGGTCATCAATGGGAAAAAAACAGCCTTCTGCTGCATACACTGCGCCAACTCCTACAAACAAGAGAAGAAACTGGTAAGAAAAACAGCTAAAAGTGAAAAGTCCCTGTCCAAAGATCCGGTTTGTAATAGACTAACTAAACCTGAGCGCAGTGGGATATTGCATGGATGACTATGGTTATGGGTACTGGTATCTCGTAGCCCTAAAGTCATCCTTTTCGGTCTTTTTATATTGTTTATTCCCTTTAAGAAGAGGCAACAGCGGCTTCCCACAAGCATTTACTTGGCTTTCATAGTTGCGCTTTACACTGAAATGTACGGCTTTCCATTGACAATTTACATATTCGCATGGCTTCTCGGCTACCAAAATCCGCTAACACACACTTCAGGTCACATTCTAGCGCCCATTATAGGAGAAGACATTTTCTTCACGTTAATTCATCCAATTTCAAACATAATGATCTATGCGGGAATACTGTTAGTCGTTCTGGGCTGGCGGGAAATTCATTCAGCCCGACAAGAGCTGGCGACAACTGGGTTGTACGCTTATGTTCGTCATCCGCAGTACTTGGGGTTTCTCACACTCACTTTTGGTATGATGGTTCAATGGGCTACAATTCCCACTCTTCTCATGTGGCCTATAATGTTTGCCCTTTATTACCGACTTGCCAAGCAGGAGGAAAAGGAAATGGAAGCAAAGTTCGGAGAGAAATACCGAGAATACAAGAGTAAAGTTTCGATGTTTTTACCACTTCCGAAACTGAAATAGAGCTTTAGAAGGGACAGCAAAACCATGGACAGGACCAGCGATAAGTACATCCCAGCATTCAGTTATGGTTTTTTGACTCCTCTGTATGATTTCATAATGCGGTGGGCGACGCGTGAGTCAACTTTCAAGACCCGCCTAGTCGAGCAGATAAAGATCGAGAAGGGTCACCGGGTACTTGACATCGGATGTGGCACGGCGACTCTCACCATCCTCATCAAGAAGACTCACCCTGACGCTGAAGTTATCGGGCTTGACGGCGATCCGAAAATTCTTGAGATTGCCCGATCGAAAGTTACTAGGGCAGGTCAGGGCATTCTTCTGAATTATGGTATGGTCTTTGAACTGCCATACCCTGATGACTCTTTTGATCGTGTTATGTCCAGCATGGTTTTTCATCATCTTACCCGGGAAAACAAAGTTCGCTCATTAAGAGAAGTGTTTCGAGTCCTCAGACCTGGAGGAGAGTTGCATGTCGCAGACTTCGGAAAACCGCAGAACGCTCTTATGTACTTAATATCTCTGGTCATCAGGTGTCTTGAGGAAACTTCAGATAATGTGAAAGGTTTGTTGCCTGAAATGTTGCGCAATGCTGGCTTTGATCAGGTTGAGGAGACTGCCAGATACATGACGATATTTGGTACCTTAGCTTTATACAGGGCACGAAAACCTATGGACACGTTGGAGATTGCAAGAATTAGAAAAACGAAACACACGAAAACTCGTAATCAAAAATTGGATGAGGGAAAGTGATGTACGAAGGTTTATTTCCGAGCTTTCTAGTGGCCTTCAGAGAATCGTTCGAGGCAGCTCTAATCGTAGTAATCATGGTTGCCTACCTCAAAAAGATAGGAAAAACAAATTTAAATCGATATCTATACATCGGAACCAGCGCCGCTATAGTAGCAAGCATAATTCTAGCGTGGATCATCCAAGTGATATACGGCGGACTTGGCGGAATAGCAGCAGAAACATTCGAGGGAGCGGCATCCCTCACGGCTACGGCGGTGTTAACCCACATGATATTTTGGATGGCGAAGAATGCACAGAAGATAAAGGGTGAATTACAACAAGAAATCGACATCGCTATCACCAAGGGACAATTGTTCGGAATTGCTACTCTAGCTTTCGTGGCTGTGTTTAGAGAAGGGCTCGAAACTGTCCTTTTCCTAACCGCCACATTTTTCCTAGACGCCTCAGGCGCGATGATTGGAATATTGATGGGCTTCATAGTGGTAATTATGTTGGCAATGCTTTTGATGAAGGGTGTTTACAAGCTTGATATCAGAAAGTTCTTCAAGTATACGAGCATAATATTAATAATTTTCGCCGCTGGACTAGCTGGTTATGGCACCCACGAGCTCATAGCGGCTGGAAAAGGCGCTGGAGTAGAATTCGGAATGCTAGGTCAACAGGCGTTTAACATCAACCCTCCAATGAATCCTGATGGAACTTATCCATTGTTGCATGAGAAAGGCGCTGTCGGTTCCATTTTGAAAGCTTTAGTCGGCTATGACGGTGATCCTGAGTGGTTGAGGATTCTTGTGTATATCGGGTATTGGCTGATAGTAGGTATATATCTTCTAAAAACCTATAGAAAAAAGATGTGAAAGGGAGTGGGCCAGTAAACGTCTGAAAAGTACTGTTTGAAACCAAGATGAGACTGCGATGTAGCCTTTGCCTTTCTTAGTGATCTATCTGGGGCAAAACTTATTTATAACGGTGTTATATAAAATTACGAGGGTTCGTAATTCCTTTAGGTGAAGGGTTATGGAAGCCGAGGAAACCATCGTCTCCAGCGAAGCTGAGGAATACCTTGAGGCAATCTACCGCCTAGAGAGAAAAACGGGTTCTGCCAAGACTATGGAGCTCGTCCGCCAATTGAAGGTAGTGCCCGGCTCAGTCACGAACACCATAGAGAATTTAGAAAGGCGGGGATTGGTTACGCATGAACCTTACAAGGGTGTAAAACTAACAGAGAAGGGGCGAAAATTAGCCTTAAACGTTTTGAGGAGACATCGCCTCGCTGAACGACTCTTAACGGACGTCCTGCACCTAGATTGGAGCGAAGCCCACGACGCAGCCTGTAAGCTTGAACACGCTTTCTCCGATAATGTCATTAAACCCCTTGAGAAAGCCTTAGGACACCCGAAAACCTGTCCCCACGGGAACCCCATACCCACAAAGTACGGAGGAATTTTCGAGGAGAAGTCAGAGCCCTTAACAAACCTCAACCCACAAGAAGAAGGAACCGTGGTGAAAATAATGGACGAGGAGCCTGACCTCTTACAGTACCTCGCCACGCTAGGTATCACGCCCGGGACATCAATAAAGATTGTGGAGAAGGCTCCACTTAACGATCTCATAACCGTGGAAGTGGACGGAACCAACCATGGGTTAAGTCGCAAAGTGGCGTCAATCGTTGAGGTCAGGAAAGCCTAGTGGAAGGTGAGGTGGTTACATGGAAAGACGAAAAGGGGTAGAGAGGGTGAAACTGCCTTTAACCGCCCTACGGGATGGAGAGAGTGGAATCATAACTTCCATAAAGGCAGGTCGAGGAAGGGGAGGAGGAAGAGGGGGGAGAGGCTGGGGATTTAAAAAGAGGCTTATGGATATGGGTCTAACTCCAGGCACCAGAATAACGGTTGTGAGATCAGCACCTTTTCATGGTCCCTTAGAGGTTTCTGTGAGGGGTTCCAGACTGGCTCTGGGTAGAGGTATGGCCGAGAGAATCCTCGTGGAGATAAAGGAATGACTGAGAGAAAATTAACCATCTCTTTGGCTGGGAACGCGAATGTGGGAAAGTCTGTTATATTCAACCAGCTGACGGGTTTACATCAACACATTGGAAACTGGCCCGGCAAAACCGTTGAAAGAGCAGAGGGAACGCTTCACTTTAAAGGCTATACCATAGACATCATCGACCTGCCCGGAATCTATTCCCTATCAACCTTTTCCATGGAGGAATTGGTCTCAAGAGAATACATTGCCGTCGAAAGACCGGATCTAGTGATAAATGTTGTGGATGCTTCGGTTCTTGAAAGAAACCTCTTCTTCACGTTACAGATAATGGAGCTGGAAACCCCGATGGTCATGGCATTAAACCAAATGGACATGGCGAAGAAGAAGGGAATAAAGATTGATCACAAAAAACTGCAGAAACTCCTAGGGATACCAGTAATTCTAACCGTGGCCATAAAGGGAACTGGTGTCTACGAACTGTTAGAAAGATCTGTTGAGATAACTGAGAAGGGAGGAATAAAACCCCCCGAGATAAAATATGGAGAAGAGATTGAGGAAAGAATTAAAAAGATCGCCAAGTCAATTGAAAAAATTCAATTTACGTATCCAGCTAGATGGGCTGCGATAAAGCTCCTAGAAGGAGATGAACAGATCAGGAAGGAGATTCGCGAGATAAATCCTGAGGTTCTGGCAACTGCAGAAAAACTTGCCAAGGAGATCGGGGAAATCCATGGTCATTTCTGCTCTGATGTGATCATATCCGGGCGATATGAAGTTGCAGGCAAGATCGCAAGGGAAGTTCAACAAATAGTGCCGCAAATAAGACCACCAGTGAGGGAGAGGCTACATACCCTAACAACCCATAAGATCTTCGGCTATCCCATAATGATCATGGTGCTTCTCTCAATGTTCTATTCGATATTTACTTTCGGAGATTACGCTTCCCGATTTTTGAGCGACCTTTTCTATGGTTGGGAGCCGATCATTAGGAGCGTATTCGGAGCCGGAATTGTGGGAGAACTGATCTGGGACGGCGCCATAGAGGGATTTATAGCGGGCGTTACAATAGCACTGCCCTACATTGTTCCATTTTACCTTATATTATATGTTCTTGAAGATTCGGGGTACCTTAGCAGAATCGCATTTTTAATGGACACGCTGATGCACAAAATAGGCTTACACGGGAAAGCCTTCATTCCAGCAATGCTGGCTTATGGTTGTAATGTTCCTGCGTGTTTGGGGTGCAGGATAATGGAGACCCAGAGGGAGCGGCTCCTCGCTGCCTTTGTGGTCACGCTGGTGCCGTGTGCCGCAAGGACTGTTGTCATCCTCGGCTTGGTCGGAGCATTCGTTGGCTTCCAATGGGCATTGGCGTTATATGTTATCGATTTGCTGATCATTTTTCTCCTTGGAAGGATAGCCTTCAAGACTTTACCTGGTGAGCCAACAGCTTTGATCATGGAGATGCACGATTATAGGGTGCCTCATCTTAAAACAGTGATGACGCAAACATGGTTTAGGTTGAGGGAGTTCATTAAGGTCGCGTTCCCGCTCATAATTGTGGGTAGCCTCGTGATTAAGGTGATAGGGATTTTAAACTTACTAGAACCCATCGCAAACATTCTCAGCCCGGTAACCGCCACTTGGCTAGGATTGCCCGCCATCACAGGGATAACGTTGATTTTTGGGGTCCTCAGAAAAGAACTGACATTGATAATGCTCGCAACCCTTCTTGGGACAACGGATTTTGCCCAAGTTTTAACACCGGTGCAGATAATCGTATTCGCCCTGGTGACGATGCTCTACATACCTTGCATAGCGACCATCGCTGCCCTAACCAGAGAGTTTGGCTGGAAGAGAGCGCTCTTCATTACGGTGTTCGAGATAGTTTTTGCAATCGTTGTCGGTGGAGTGACCTTGAGGTTATTGGTGCTCGCAAAAATATGGTGAGAGAATGAAAAAGGAAATAACGCCGGTGATATGGTGGAGGTTTGGGTGTTGTTGCGTTGTTTGCGTTATTCTTTCTCTTATGGACTCCTATAGCCCCCTCTCTATCGTTTTGATGACCTAAAAGGTTGAGAAGCATGATGAGGAATATGCCGTCTCTCGCGACCACGGTTTGAGGCACTCTTATCCATACCGTGTAACTTTGGGAAATGAGGCGAAAGTATTTTAGTCTTTACGTCTCCACCTACTCCACCATGTAGGTTGCACAAACCCTGGAGTTACAGCCAGTACGACCAAGGCAACGGCTGTTCTTGCTATGGCATCTAGGAGTACAGGGACAACGAAAGTCATTATTAATGGCCAGAAAGCTTCAGGAGGAGCCATTTTGTAGAAGTATACGACGAACCAAACGCCTATCGGCAGTAGATAAAGCATATTCAGAAGAAAGACGACGAGACCCATAAGAGGCATGCGATACCGATTTTTAAGATTCCTCATGGGGTAATAGCAGAGTGCGTATAATATACACATGGGTATGTACGCACAAAGGTTCAGCACTGCGACAGGACGTGGGATACTCGCCAAGATTGCGATTATTATCCCTCCTATTGGACCTGAAGCCATGGCACCGATCGGCTGCACGGCGGATCCGACATCCCACGCGACGGCAGGCAAAACGGGTACGACGAGACCCATAGCACTTGCCGCGAAGTTGAGGGACCCCAGCGCCGCGGCTATCGCTAACTCTCGGGAAGTCATCCAAATGATCTTTTCCTTTTCCATTGGTCTCACCTCCCTGAACTAGGTGTACGCCAAAGGTACACGACACAAGCGAGAATGAGTACGAAGATTATCGAACCTATAGCCGACACCAGAGGGTTGTTCTGGAGCCAGCTTTGTAATGAGTACAAACTAGCCGAGGCGTCTGGGTGAAAGCTTAGGGGTATAGCCACAACGAATACCACTATCAAAAAGGCCAGCCACAATTTAGAATCTTTCATCGTAACCATATCCTGACAAGTAGTTAATATATGGCTCTAAATTTAATATATAACTCAATTTAATATTTTCGGTATCCGGTGGGAAGAAATTGGCATATGATATAATAATGCGTGACGTAACCTTTGCTTACGCTGGCAGCAGAAAGCCCGCATTGGCTGAAATCGATTTAAAAATCAAGAGCGGGGAAAAGGTTCTGATCTCAGGTCACGCTGGCGCTGGCAAATCAACGCTCTGCTACTGCATGAACGGTTTGGTGCCCCATTTCTTCCCCGGAGAATTGACCGGAGAGATACTGGTATCTGATCTTGAGACAAGACGGCGTAGCATAAGTGCACTCTCGCAAATCGTGGGCCTCCTCTTCGACAACCCGGTATCACAGCTCCTCTGTCCGACCGTGGAAGACGAAGTAGCCTTCGGCCCGGAGAACTACGGCCTCCTACCTGAAGAGATCAGAAGTAGGGTGAAACGTTACATAAGCTCTGTGAGGCTCGAGGGCTATGAGGCGAGGAACCCCTATACTCTCTCTGGCGGAGAACAGCAAGAATGCGCAGTTGCAGCTGTCCTTGCCATGGAGCCAAAAGTGCTGGTATTGGACGAACCCACTTCTCGCCTCGATCCCCTAGGAACTAGCCAGGTCTTGTATACGATCTTCGAGTTGACCAGCCAGAAAGGACATACTTTGATCATAGTTGAGAACAAAGTAGAGGATATTCTGCCACTGGTCGACAGGTTCATCGTGATGAAGGAAGGAAAAATAGCTTTTGACGGAAAGCCCTCTGAAGCCTTGGATATGGCAGAAACTGTGACTAAAGCTGGCATTCGTCTGCCCCAAGTCTCCGAACTGTTTCATATGCTAAGGAATCGTGGACACAAAGTCAGCAAGATACCTATAAGCCTCGAAGAAGCCCTCACCGAGTTAGAAAGTCTGTTCCATCGAAGGAGATTACAGAAGACCAGACCAAAAAGATTACAGAAGACCAGACCCTTAGGAATCCGTCAAGAGAGTGTTATCAAAGTCGAAGACCTATGGTATGTGTATCCCCTTAGCACGACAGCCTTAAAAGGTATTAGTCTAACGATTACCGAAGGAGAGAACGTAGCAATAATAGGTCAGAATGGATCAGGTAAATCAACTCTCGTCAAGCACTTTGTCGGCTTGCTGAAACCGACGCGTGGGAAAGTGCTTGTTTATGGAATGGACGTAACAAACTCAACACCAAGCGACCTAGCAAGATATGTTGGGTTGTGCTTTCAAAACCCAGAGCATCAGCTGTTCGCTCCCACTGTCCGAAAAGAACTCGAATTTGGACCTCAAAACCTCAGTGTGCCGAGGGAGGAGATTGAAAGCCGGATTGAACACGCGCTTACTAGCGTCGGGCTCGATCAGAATATATTGAGCCAAAGTCCGCATGATATGAGTTTGGCAGAAAAACAGAGGATAGCTATTGCATCGATCCTCACGATGAAACCGAAGATCTTTGTGATCGACGAACCAACGACTGGACAAGATCCGCATTCCAGAAGAGAGATAATGAAGCTTTTGATGAAATTGAACGAGGAGGGCATGACCATCATAGTGATAACACATGACCTGCAACTCGTAGCCGAGTATATGGATAGATCTATCGTGCTGCGAGACGGAAAGGTTTTGCTCGATGCGCCGACGAGCGTAGCCTTTTCACATTCCGAAACTCTGAGAGAAACCTCGCTACAGCCTCCACAAATCACTAGGATTGGGCAACTCTTGAAAAACTACGGTCTCCCTGAAGACGTTCTAACAGTGGACGAAATGTACAGATTTATAGACGCCAAGCTGAGAGGATAGAACATGTCTTGGGACTACATTCCGAGGGATACATTTGTACATCGCATGCACCCCTTGACTAAGCTAATGTATGCCTTCACCATGATGATGCTAATAATCTCTTTTGATGACCCCCTACTTCTATTCGTCGTATGGATGACTAGCATCTCTTTATACGTTCTTGCTAAGCTACCCCGAAAAACCATCTTTGGAGTTTTCAAGATTTTCATAGCCATGACGCCGCTTTACCTCATATTCGGATTTCTCTTCTACGGTAGGCCGCCAGGATCCTTATTCCTATTCTACGTCGTACCCATGTACAAATGGTTCCCAGTTACTTTGGAAGGGATCGTATGGACGATGGGCGCCCTCCTGAAACTCTATGTTCTGGTTAGTTCAATCCGAATCCTCACATTTGTAACTCCAATCACCAGCTTCGTGCGTGCAGGAGCTAAGCTTAAGATGCCTCCATTCGTGACGATCGCCTTCTCCATCGGATTGGCAGGTGTACCTGTTGCGACAAATCAGTACTATGCTATTAGAGATGCTCAAAGGGCTCGAGGCTTAAAATTTGAAACCCGCAACCCTAAAAAGCTGATCTTTGATGTACTTATTCCCATGCTGCTTCCACAGATCATATGCTCGATGAGACGTTCTATAGACATGGCAAAAGCGCTGGAAGCTAGGGGTTTCGGATATGGGATGCGTAAGCGCACTTACATGCGCGAGATAGACATGAGACTGAGCGATTACCTGTTCCTTGCCACTTTCACAATTGTAGTTCTGCTGTCCATCTTCGTCGGCAGTTGGGGACTTGGGTACGGGAGTTATAAGTTTACGGTTAATCTCATAAAATCAATGGTGAGATGAAGATGTGTGACCTCTGCAAAATGCACGGTAAAGGCACGAAGTGGTACCTAAACCCTGACAACTACAGAAGAGAACTCGGATTGGCTATGAAGAACACCTATGAAAAGCTGTCGGGTAGACCAGCACAAAAATGGCTTGCAGAACAGGCGAAAACTTGGGACCCGCTGTTTAGAATGCCCATTATCGGATTGATGTTCCGCAAGTATTATGACTGGAAAATATCAAAGATAGGCGGCCAGATTATCCCTCTTAAAGATTTGTTTCGAGTTCTAGATCTGAGTGAAGATCACGTTGTCTTCCCATGCCCTTGTAGGAGACTAGCTGGAGAGGAAGTATACACATGTTTACACTTTGGAGTGGTCAAAGACCTCTACACCGAGATTATGCCTAAAGGAAAAGCGATGAAAGTTGTTTCGAAGGAAGAGATCAAGGAACAAGTGTCGAAATTCAATGAGCAAGGTCTCTTCCACTTGGTTCTTCCATTAGAGGTACCCTATGTATATAACGTGTGCAATTGCGATCTCCCCTATTGTTGGGCCTGGAGGGCTAGGTTCGTTTACGGTCTAAACCACATGCTGCGCAAAGGCGAGTACGTGGCTGTAGTCGACCAAGAGATATGTGAAGGATGCGTGCAAACATGCATGACCAGATGCGCCTTCGGGGCAATCAGGCACAACAAGTTCCGTAAGAAGGCATTCATAAACATACAAGCATGTTTCGGCTGTGGTTTATGCGTTTCGGCGTGCCCATATGGGGCAATTACTCTGGTAGATAGAGTCATCACCCCGGTGGGAAACCTGTGGTGAGAATAGTAATCCGTGGATGCGAAAATCCTAGAGAATGTATGAAATGCGTCGAGGCCTGCCCACTCAACATCATCGCCCTAAGCCCTTCTGACTTGATGGATTCTGAGACCGTGAAAACGTGGAAGCTGGTGCCAATTTTCACCGACCTCTGCAACGGCTGCGGAAGATGCATTAAAGCATGCCCAAATAACATGATAGCGCTTGCACACTAAACCTTCTATGACCTTTAAATCCGCAACGAAGAAAACGATGGCCCTCGACATTTACGCGCGCGGCAAACAGTAGGAACCACGGTACGCCGCGTATGGATGAGATAACTGAGCATTAAAACACGAATCAATTTAGCGCATTTGAGGCAAAGGTAGCTTGTCCGGATCGCAACACAAAGAAGAGCAGAAAAAGGGAATTTCGTGGGATATCTCCAGCATGAGAAATGTATTGGTGAATCTATTTTGACGTTTCAGAAATCCATTCATCCAATTTCTTTCTCGCTTCTTCATCACACATTTGGACAGGTGGATGTTTCATGAAATATGCAGATGCGTAGGTCAAGTTTCCACCCATTCCTCTATCTAAAGCCAATTGTGCGCATCTTATCGCATCCACCGCTATTCCACCAGAATTTGCCTTATCGTCAACCTCCAACCTTACTTCCATGTTGAAAGGAATGCTAGCATACATTCTTCCCTCAATCCTGATGAAGGCCAGTTTGGTGTTCCCCAAGAACGGGATGAAATCACTCGGTCCAATATAGATGTCATTATCAGACAATTTCAAGCCATCAGGGATCAAACTCTGGACAGCTTCTGTCTTGGATATCTTCTTACTCTGCAACCTTTCTCTTTCTAACATGTTCGCAAAATCCGTGTTTCCACCGACGTTTATCTGATAAGTTCTGTCTATCACCGCTCCTCTATCTACGCATAGCTTGGCTAAAGTCCTATGTGTTATCGTCGCACCTAGAACTCCCTTGATATCATCACCTATTGTCGGAAGATTCTTTTCTCTGAACTTCTTCTCCCAAACTTCATCAGAAGCGATAAACACGGGTATGCAATTGATGAAAGCGCAATTGGTTTTAAGAGCAATGTTGGCCCAGAACTCGGTTGCTTTCTGACTTCCTACTGGTAGATAGCTGATCAAGATTCTTGTTTTTTTGTTTTCTATCTCTTCTATCGCCTCTTTTTCTAACTCCTTCACTTTCTTGGTTTGTTTAATGGGTTTAATCATACTCGCAACATACACACCAATACCGTCGAGAACAGGACTTTCTCTAACTATCACGCTGTCACAACAGGAAACGCTGTCAACCCACTTAACATAATTTGGATCCGCATATATTGCTTCACTTAACGACCTACCCACCTTATTCTCTCCAACATCGAATGCGCTCACAAACTCTATATCCTCTGTTCCGTAACCACCAATTTTTTCATGCATCAAACCTTTCTTCTCAGTCTTGTCTCTCTTGTAATGCTCTATTCCCTGTATTAAACCAGCGAAGCAATTTCCTACTCCTATCACACCAACCCTAATTTTTTCCATAAATATTTTATAATACAGTAAAATATTTAATAGTTATGGTAAGAGAGCCTGTCGAAAGACTTAAAGAAAAGGTACTGAAAGAAAATTTATGGATTTTTATATTTAGACTTCTCAAGGAAAAAGATGACTACGCTTACGAGTTGAGGAAGAGGGTTAAAAGAGAATTTGGTTTTTGGGCGGGAAATGTTACGGGATATAAAGTTCTGTACTTGCTTGAGAAGGATGGTTATGTGAAATCGTATATGAAAGGAAGAAGGAAGTACTACAAATTGACGGAAAAGGGATCAAAACAATTGGAAAAAGCCAAAAGTTTCTTTAAGGAAGTTTACACATCGATGTAAGAAAATATAAACCGCCAGCTTACCGAATCTCCTTATTTCTTGACGCATACGAAACCTATAGGGCTTCGTGAATAGCTGACTGGCGTTTAGCTCAAGATTTTTATCTGTACCTCTTCATTGCCACTTATGGAGACACTCTTGAGGGTGGAGACCATGCCCAGAACGGAATTGCGAATGATTTCCGATACGAAGGGCTGGAGGGAGACCTCAGCGTCATCGACTATTATTCTGGTTTTCAATTTTGACCTAAGTTTTAAGGGGATGCAGTCGGTCAATTTCGCCTTCCTCCTGTAGATGGTTGCCGCCATTTCCCCGCATGTAGGGTGCGCGCACTTTCCACAGTTCAGTCCCGGAAGACGGCTGAGGATCTTCGAGATCTTATGTTTCCTTGTGATATACCTTAATGTTCGCCTAACCAAAATCTTGGAGTCCTCTTTTATTCTCAGAATGGGTTTTCCCATGGGCTGAGCGGAGCAGAAGGCTATGACCTCTCCCCTCGTTTTCTTCCTAAAATCCTCGTATTCTTCTCTATTTCTGACGCACAATATCTTGCCTACGTGTTCATCGTTTAGGACCAGCCAAGAAAACCCTTCGAGGATTATGATGTCGGTCTCCGGCGTAAAACTGAGCAGTCGATCGAGTGAGAACCGTTCCGTTCCGTCTTTTATTAGTATGGCGGTTTCTACATCCGAGACGCTGACCACGGGGTTTGCGCCTGCGGCTGAGTGCCTCCACGTGTCTTTTCCCTTAATGTCCATTGAGAACCCCTTTTGGTTGATGTGTTTGGCAGTTGCTACCCGGTATCCCTTCTTCGTCAGCTCCCGAACAATACTTTCTATAACGGTTGTTTTCCCAGAACTCTTACGGCCCACCACACCTATTATGAGAGCTTTCGAGCGCATAGTTCACTACTCCGTTGTTGTAGCGTATTAGAGAATTAATACATAAAGAGTTATTTTTATTAATTCTTGAAAAACCTCGTGAGAGGCATGGAACTGCTTTATTCATTAACATTTACGACAAGAAAACCTGTGAAATATATATAGGAAGTTGACAATTGTTTGAGGGGGTGAAGTATGAAAAAGATTGTTTCAATGGGCAGAGGGGGCACTGGCAAAACGAGTTTTGTTGCCCTCATGACTAAATACTTCATCGAAATCGGTGAGGAGCCCTTACTTCTTGTGGATGTAGACCCGGACCAAAATCTGGGAGAAATGGTTGGAGTAGATTTAAAGGAAGAGGGGAAGGAGACCATATCCGAATTGCTAATTGAAACCTTTATGGAGGAAGGAGGCACCACGGTCGGAATACCCCCTTCGGAAAGGATAGAAAGCAAAGTTTGGGCGAGGGGATTATACGAAGGAACTTTCTTCGATCTGATTGCAGTCGGAACAAAATTTATAGAGGGGTGCTACTGTCTACCGGACGCGGCTTTGAAAAAAGCCTTAGAAGGTTTAACGAAAACGTACAAACATGTTCTTATCGATTCGCCGGCTGGACTGGAACACTTAAACAGAAGGATAGCTTCTCAAGTAGACGATATATTTGATATAATAGATCCTTCCCAAAAATCCTTTAGTCACGTGGAGAGAGCGTACAGAGTCGCCAAGGAGGTTGGGATAGATTTTAAAAATTTCTATGTTGTTGCAGGCTACAGAGTTCCGGAGGAACTAGAGGCAGAGGTCGAAAAAAGGATAAAGCTAAGGTATCTTGGAAAAATTGCGTATGACAAGGAAGTTGAAAACTATGCTCTCTCCGGGAAATCCCTGCTCGAAATACCTTCCTCATCCCTAGCGTACAATTCAGTAAAGGAACTTATGAAAAAAGCGGGCTATTATTGAACCAAAAATGCTTGAGATTGAACCTAAACGATTTATGAACGCAGAGGAAACGAGTCACTTTTTGGTAGAAAATTAATGCTTCCATCTGTCACGTCATGACTTTACAACAATTGCCTTGCTCGAATGCAAGTTTCTGAAGACCACAATTTATCTAAGTTTTACATTGGGAAGAAAGCTTTGAGCTACTGTTAGGAGTGTTCTCATTTCTTCGTCTGTGATGGGTTTTAGTTTGCTAAACTTTGGGTCTAGAGTTTTCTTTCCAAGACTGACATCGAACTTCTGTAAAACGTATTTCTTGCAGCCCTTTATGCCGCGGCATATTTCTTCTATGTCGTCCTCTTTATGGAGTGTGGGAACTACGGTTGTTCTGAACTCATAGTCTACCTTTGATGTCAGTAAGGTTCTCACGGTTTCTTTCACTTTCTCAAGAAGTTTCTCTGCGTTGACACCGGTTGCCTTGGAGTATTTCTCCACGGTCAACGGAGCCTTGATGTCCAAGGATATGTAGTCAACCAGTCCCTTGTCGATTAGCTCTCTTATCATCGTGGGGTTGGTTCCGTTGGTGTCTACCTTGACCAAGAAGCCCATTTCCTTCAACTTTGAGCAGAGGTCTGGTAAGTTGCTGTGAAGCGTAGGCTCCCCACCGGTGACGCACACCCCGTCAATCCAACCTCTTTGCCTCTTCAATTGATCTTCCACCTGTTCAAAGGGAATCGTCTCCACTCTTTCAGGATGAAGAACGAGGGCGACGTTGTGACAGAAGGGGCAACGAAAGTTACAGTTTGGGAGAAAGAAAACTGAGCATACGTTCCCGTCCCAATCCACTAGACTAAGATTGGTAACCCCCTTTATCTCCATTCATTGATCACTTCTTGATGGTTAATGACTTAGGCTCTTCTTCTTCGTCGTTCGATCATAACACAAAGTGCGTACACTACCTCGATGCCGTTGTTGTCACAAAAGCTGATGGCTACTTCAGATTCTGAGCCCGGTTGCATCCAAACTTTCGTGATCCCGAGTCTCTTGCAAGTCCTAACGATTTCCTCTGTAACCCTCGGTGGAACCACAACATTAACAACATCTGGTTTGGTTGGCAAGTGTTCGAGGTCCGGATAGCACTTGTCATCCAAAACTTCTTTAGCGTTTGGGTTGACCGGATACACCTCATATCCTGCTTCCTTCAGGTCTTTGTACACTTGATAGCCGTATTTCTTGGGATCTTTGCTGGCTCCCACTACAGCAAATACGTTTTTCTTATCCAAGAATTTCTTAATTAGTTCCTCATTCATCGTGTTTTCCTTTCTTTAGTAGCACACTAAAGATGGCGTGTTATCTTCGGCTCTAACACTTTTCTAGGCATGGCGCCGATGATCCGGTCCACGAGTTTTCCATTCTTAAACACTAACAGCGTGGGGATGCTCATGATCTGATACTGCATAGCGACCTCTTGATTCTCATCCACGTTCAGTTTTCCAAACAAGATTCTCCCAGCGTAGTCTCGCGCCATTTCCTCTATGACGGGGGCAATCATATGGCATGGAGCACACCACGATGCCCAGCAGTCAACCACCACTAGAGGGTAGTTCTGGATCATTTCCTTGAATGTGGCGTCGGTTACGTTGACGGAGTTATTCAAGGCTGACTCCCCCTGTTTTTGGGAAAACGTACCCCTCATCATTTCTTGCAATTTTGCCCGCTTCATCCTCTCTAGTTCCTCATCTTCCGCCTCGTTCTTCAATCAGACACCTCACAACACTTTGACGTTTTCTACAAGTAGGGTTCCCTCTTAAATTTTCTCCGGTAGGCTCTGCCAGTGGTTTCATAGTTGTTTGAAGAAGCAGTCACATGTAACTCTAAGAATTATTGCAGTAGCCTCGGTCTTGACATGACTACTCTTTCTCGCTTTAGGGTTCTGTAACACAGATTCTTCCATGTCATCCACTTTGCGCGCGTTCAATGGTCTACTATTCATTTTGACGATCGGGTTAGTGGCGGAAAAATTTTTAGGTCACTCCTAAATTTCTTTCTTTTTGGTGGTGTTGCCTTGAGCGCTGAACTGGGAATAACTGTGAAGGAGGGGAAGTATCTGGAGTTCATAGACAGAAAGCGCTTGAAGAGTTGGGCGTTGCGCCAGCTTCGGTTGCTGAAAGGATTCAGAAAATGGCAGCGGAGGGACCTCTCCACTATGCGCCTTATAGTGGAACGAAGCTTCCTGCTCGGGGTCGAAAAATTGCTCGTTGACTTCGTAGGTTTGGATGCACCTACCGCTTGCAACGAAGCTTCTAAATTAGAACTCGCAGTCACTGACAGAGTAGTAAACTGCATATGTAAAACGTTCAATCACACCAACAATCTGTTCATGCGGCGAGCCTATTTTTAGAGACAACAACCGCTGCGGGTGAAGGTAAACAAGAAATGCTTTTGTTAACATGGATTTTAACTTCAACTTTGCTAGTTAGCGGCATATCCCTAATTGGAATTTTCTTCTTGTCAATAAATGAAAAATTGTTTAGAAAACTATTGCTTATGCTTGTTAGTTTCGCGTCTGGCACCTTGTTGGGAGGAGCTTTTCTCCACCTTATACCCGAAGCTTTGTCTGCTGAAAGCGAAAACATGTTCATTGTCGTTCTCGCTGGCATAGTTGTGTCTTTTCTGTTGGAGAAGTCTCTCTGGAGACACTGCCATGAAAGAGAATGCCCGGTTCACGTTTTTGCGTATTTGAGTCTTCTCGGCGATGGCATCCATAATTTTATTGACGGAGTTATTATAGCCGCAAGTTTTTTCATAAGTGTTCCTTTAGGGTTGGCTACAACTTTGGCTGTTGTCTCTCATGAAATTCCTCAAGAGATAGGAGATTTCGGTATACTTATTTATGGAGGCTTTAGCAAAGTTAAGGCTTTATTCTACAATCTTCTGTCGGCACTTATGTCTGTTTTCGGAGCCTTGCTTATGTATTCCTTTTCTTCTTATCTTCCAAGCTTAACCTACTTCTTGGTGTTTGCGGCTGGCAATTTTATTTATATAGCCACTACAGATCTGATTCCAGAATTGCAGAAAGAACGCGACGCACGGAAGTCCTTGGTTCAGTTTGTTTTGCTCTTATCGGGCATATTGCTGATGTGGCTGTTTAAAGACTAAAGAACAGTCTACTTGTCGCTTATTTTTCGTGTTCAAGAAGCGTTTTACCCATTTCATGAATACCTATGATGCCTTTAGACGTTTCAGTGTACTTTAGAGGCGATTCTCCCTCCATATCAGCCTTCAAAATATGCTCATCATAAGGTACAAAACCAAGCAGTTGCATGCCGTTGCTCTCATACTCAGTTAAGGATACAATCTACGTTCAAATCTTCACAACCCTATTTGCCCTAGCAGTGGGACTAGTTCTTTTTTGATCGGAGTTTAAAGGATCAGAAAATCAGGCTAACTGGGTTTAATTAAATCAATTATTTGTCTCCACATTGATTTCGGTGGATGGGGCTACTTAGACTAAAACTTCTTTCAAGGGAATGAGGACCTTCATTTCAATGTTCCAATCTCTCTTGCTGTACTTTGCCTCATAGAGGTTTTTTGCAATCTGCCTTTCCCTAGGAGTTAATGTCCCCTTCCTAAGCTTCATGTTAAGTCTTTTCTCGAAACCTCCAATGATGTTCCTTTTGATTCTACTTAATGGAACCTCGTGTGGAAGCACATCGCGAAGGTTAATTAGATGTCTTTCCGGGTCAGAGAGTCCTAAAGTGCGTGCCAACATGACCAAATCGACATCTACCATGAGTGTCCCGTGGTGAAGTATAGCGTCGTAAAGTCGATGTTGGGCGCTTCCTGAGACCTTTTTTCCGCCGATCATGATGTCTCCTTTTCGATTGTAGGCGTGAATGCCGAGCGTCCTCAGTCCCTCGATCACTCCGCTGCAAAAGAGGTCGTAGGATTTTTCAACATCGTCTAGATGAGCCCTAAGCGAGGGCTTATGAACGATCAGCGAGTAGTTAAGATTGCCATAATCATGATAAACGGCTCCACCACCTGAAACCCTTCTTACGATACTTATGCCCAGTTTTTTGCAGGCTGCTATGTTAACTTCGGACTTGGGATTTTGGAAGCATCCAATAACAACGGTTGGCGGGTTTTGCCACAGGCGGACAGTGTCGGGGCTGCGATCTTCTAGCAAGCATCTCAGAATAGCCTCGTCGATGGCTAGATTCATAGCAGGATGTTTTGAACTACAATCGAGCATTCTCCAATGGTGCTGTGTTATCATGCGCTTTTCTTAACTCCCTTCCGCGACTGTTTTCCTTTTAAACTATAGTGCATCCAAGAGGGCTTTTCTTAGGTTTTCTTTTGAAGGGATAGATTCACGAAATTTTAGTTCTCCATTTATTATTATAACCGGAATTATGCTTCGTTTTTCCGCAACTTGAAGAGCTGAAGATATCTCTGGGTGAGGGCCATGCTGGTATATGCCCCTACCTCTCATCCAAGTCATGACCTTAACCTCGTCTTGCAAGTCTGACACAACATCTCTAACAAGTTCGATAAGCTCGCGGCATAGTGAAGTTGGAGGATAGGCTACAAAAACCTCGATTGTTGTCTTTCCCATACCGGTCAAAAATGGTTCATGCGAATCAACGTTCCATCTGCTAAGGCCATACTTAACCCTATATAGCTTCTCGGTAAGCTTTTGTTCATCCCCTGTTAAACCTTGCTCGTCAAACCTTACGCCCAACCTTTCCTCGAAGCCTTGCACCAAAGCTTTCTTTGCCTCCTCTATCTGAATGGTTTTACCTAGTTTACGGCTTAAGGACGTTAACGCATCCTTTCTCCTAGGATACTTATTGGCTCCAGTAACTTCGTTATAAACATCGAGATCGGTGTTAATGTGGAGCGTTCCTTGGAAGAGCAGGAAATCATAAAACCATAGGGGTAGGGCTTTGGATAGCCGTCTATTATCAATATAAATTCCGGAAGGATCCGCCTTTACATCAACACCGAATCTTTGTAGACCCTTGGCAACACCCTCGTTTAGAATTTGATATTCTGACAAAACCGGTTGATAATTCTTGATGAGATGCTTGAGGAAGGTTGCATCCGCAGCGACTGTAAAATTGAGGCTACCCGTGTCCTGGTAAAGCACTTCGCAGGTTACTGAAGCGGCTCGGACAATTTCAATACCATACTTTCGACAAGCCTCATGGTTGACATCCTGTTCATAAGAGCTGGAAGTCCCAAGTATTACTGAGTTTGGGCTTTGCCATAAGCGTAAGGTATCTTGGGTTAAGCCTTCTCGTCTACTTCTGAAGACGGCTTCATTGACAGCTAAATTCATTTTAGGGTCAGTTGAGCTGTAATCAAGTAATCTCCAAGTCTTAAGCAAGAATCTTCACCTAAAGTAGGGACATTTATCTCCTAAGCATTCTCCATTAACAATTTTAAAGTAACACGGCCGCGGGTTTTCTAGGCTGGAAAATTTCGTGCCGAATTTTCGTTCAAAGAACCTTGCTGCTGTTTCTATCGCTGCAAATGTACTTGCTTTACAGCAACGTGGCCCACCTATTTTGGCTATCTCGCTTAGTGCTTCAGAAGTAGCCTGCATTGATAATGACCTCTCCTTATCCGACATCATAGTGGCCTTGGTAGCTATGCTAACAGCTATTCCTACGCCCGCTGAGGCTCCGCAGACTCCCCATAGACCGCACGACCCAAGAAGAACCCTTTTTCCTCTTGAAATGGCCTTATCAAATGCGGAATCATCGATCTTGAACTTACCCAGATTTCTTAAAGCGGCTAGCAAGGCACAGCTCACCAGATAGTGGTGTTCAGGACCGTGCATTTGTATAGTTGGATGCTTCATTAAGAGAAGCGCAATTTTCATCGGATCCGTTTCTCGAGTGGCTTCACATACCTTTTTAACGAGCTTCTCAGGAGGCGCGAGTCTACAATCCTCACAAATGTAGTGTCCATCAGGACAAACGTAATCTGCCCTTTCCCTTTTCCCGCATAAGGAACAGGCAACGATTTCCGATGAAGGCGACATCGGCTTCTTACACAGAAAACAGTAAAATATCTCTTTCATGCTTCAACCTTCATTACCTTTTGAGGGTTCTTCCAAACACGTTTACCTTCAGCCGTAAGGCGCTCATAATATCTTCGTAGTGCAGGCAACGGTCGCTCGCCTCGCCCCCTTCAACTATCACGCAAGTTTCAATTTAGAAATATTCCAGTCGCCATACAGGGCAGAGAATGAGTAGGTCGTTTCTCTCCAACTCCTTAGTGATGAATCGTCTTACGTCTTCGTCTCTAACATACTCTTCTCCCTTTTCCGGGTTTATGATGGGAATCTTTGTTTGTTTTAGGATTTCGCCTACTGCGAAGTCCAGAAAAATGTATTGGGCGTGTTCAGAGGCAAAGGTGAGCCTCAAACATATGGGGGGCTTGTGGAGCGGGGCTCTATGCAAGTTATAGACGATGCTCTTTGGACGCAGTGAAATAGCTAATTTCTTAAATTCATCCCAAGTTTTTACGCGAAAGATCTTTCCCAAGCCTTCAACACCTCCTCAATTGCTCAATAGTTCTGGAAGACTAGTTTAATCAAGTCTTGTGATAGTTTTGAGTCTGCGACGCTGTAGAAGACCCATTTTCCCTCACGCTTTTCCTCAATTAGCCCCATATTTTCAAGTATGTTCAAATGATGTGAGGTCGTGGGCTGCGTCGCGTTTAATATAGCCATGATCTCGCAAACGCACATATCTCGGATACTTAAGAGCTTTAAGATTTTTAGCCGCGTGGGATGCGACAAAGCCCTAAAAACTCTACTCACTCGTTTAATGTCATCTTTTGCACGCGCGACTTCCTCCGCAAGTTCCTTTAGATTTGTTGTATATTCTAAAACATCTTGAGGACGCAAACCAGATTCCACCAGTCGCTCTAACCGCTCGGTTAAGGTGAAATCGTCCATGCTCATAGAAGACTCCCTCAATGTCTTGTAAAGTAGAGAGATAAATCAATAAATTTAAATATTTTGATTTAAATCTTCTTAGATCTAACAACTAGCGGAGGCAAAATATGGGCGAAAGCCTCTCGTTCATAAAATGCTTCTGCCCTAACTATGTCTTTAAGAAAGAAGGAGAAAAAGTGGTGGTCGCCCAACCCTATGATTGTCTAGTTGGCTGTAAGGCATGCGCTGCGCGCTGCCCAACTGAAGCAATAAGTTTTCCTACTCGCGAGGAGCTAAAGCAAATGCTCAGAACCTTGAGGAAGAAGTATGGTTACGGATAGAGCACATGGTCGGTGATCAGGTGTCAAAGGGTAAAGTAAGGGTGGAAATATACGAGGGAGATCCCTTCAAGGGCTGCTGCGGTCCTGGAATAGCTTCCAGGGATGCGATTGAGAGATTGCGGAAAATGCTTATGGAAAGAAACGAGACAGTGAAAACATTAAGGGAAGAATTTAAGGAAGAAGTCGAAATTGAGAGAGAGATAGTAAGTAGCCGAAAGCGATACGACATGTATCCGCCACATGTCTGCAAGCTTCTCTTGGCCGGCGCTCAAGTGCCGTTCATTGTTATAAATGGTCAGCTTGTCTTGCAGGGTGAATTTCCCTCCCTTAAGAACTTTAGACAGCTCATAAGCGAACACATTAAGAATCTGCCTCAAGGAAGTTTAGGTCAATAAAGGGTGGATGTATGAAAAAAGTGGTTGCCGAGGTGCTTGGTCCCGATCCTCCTTGCTATCGGTGCATCGCTGTGAAGGAGAACGTGGACGCTGTGGCTAGAAAGCTCAGAGCCGAAGGAATAGAGGTAGAGGTGAAGAGGTTGGACATCCTCTCCAGGGAAGTCCTTAGAAAGTATGGCTTGCTCCTCTCCCCAGTGTTAGCGGTGAACGGGGTCGTCATCACGATGGGCTGGATACCAGACAAGGAGATTATTGAGGAGATGCTAAGGGAGGCGGCAACAAAGCAACCATGAGGTGAGAATGCGAACAATATTCGACTCCTTCGCACAGGTGCATTACTCGCCTTTGTGCTTGCGATTATCGGAGCCCTAATATATACGAGAATTATGGCGTATTCGTTGGCGCCTACAATGAAGCCGGCTCATTTTCAAGGGCTTAGCCTATGGGAAATACCGATAGCCTACATTCTGGACTACTTGAGCCATGGTTGGCTCTGCCTACTCTTTGCCTTTACCGCTGCAGGCCTAGTCTACGAGTTCATGCCCAAAGAGGTTATCACCAAATACATGGGCAGTAGCAAGGCTATGGGGTACGCCTTAGGCGCCGGAATTGCTCCATTCTTCACGGTTTGCTCCTGCACCATGGTCCCATTATTCGCTGGTATACTTTACACTGGCGCCGGAATCGGTCCAGCCATGACATTTCTTTTGATGGCTCCAGCCGCCAATATACTAACAATCCTGTTGACCGGCGAGATCTTGTCGTGGGAGCTGGCAGGTGTGCGCATTATAGCCTCACTTGTTACGGCTGTCATTGCTGGCTTGATTATTTCGAAGACGCCTTGGGGCAAGAGTGTTGAGAAAGAGCACCAACCAATTAATACGAATCCACAGTCGGCCATTAAGATCATCAAACCGCCTTTAGATGAAAGACTTTGGGGAGCCCTAAAGTTTGGGGGCTACTTGGCTAAGCGAATATTGCCTTACTTTTTCCTAGGCCTCGTTGTGGTCAGTTATGTTGAAGCTTTCTTGGCAGAAGAGGTCGTAGCCACCTATCTAACCGGCATCGGCGGAGCACTCTTGGCTTCAGTTATCGGTGGGCCACTATACACGCCAACCCTTGTTGAGATCGTGCTCGGAAGAGGACTGATGGACCTAGGCATGTCGAAGGCGGCGATGTTGTCTTGGCTCATGGGACAACCCTACGACATTCCCAACATGGTCGCCACGTCGAGAATAGTGCGCTGGAAGGTTGTGCTGACCTACGCGCTCATAGCGTGGACATTCAGTGTAATGTTCGGCTTAACCTACGGCCTCGTTATAGGGTCACTATAAGTCTTGAAGGTGATATAGATGACAAAATGTCAAATTTGCGGCAAAGAGGGTGTTAGTCTATACTATGCGAACCATAAAGATTTAGGCAGCATTAAAATTTGCCCGGACTGTTGGCGAGACGCTTACGCAAAGAATCTTTTAGTGTCTGGCTCAGGTAGTTCCGGTGGCTGTTGCGGTTAATTAATGTAAGAAGAGAAGATTGTGGCGGTTCCGCAGTGGTTTGGAATCCCACAGTTTTCCGGAATAAATGCGACGGATGTAAAGGTCTTAATCTGAAGTGTCATGGAGAAACGATGGTTGATTTAACCTGTTTTACGCCTTTCTTGGACGCTAACTCTTGAGCCAGTTTTCTGATTTCGTCAGCGTCACCTTTGACGACTATAGCCTCGAGGCAGTTTCGCTCGCTGAGGTGAACGTGCATAGATGAGCAGACCACATGGCTATATTTGTGCTGAGTGTCGGTTAGGGCGTCTTCTAAACCCTCCACCTCATGGTCATACACCATCACCAACACCCCGACCCTCGTTCCCCTCTGCTCGCTGAGCCAACGATACTCACTAATGAAAGACCTCACTGCATCCTGAATCGCCTTCGACCTACTCTCATAGCCCATCTTTTCAACGGTTTCATCCAACTCTTTTAGCAGGTCTGGTGGAAACGTGACGCCGACACGGACAATTCTCGTCATGGATATTCCCGATCAAATTGTTTATTGTGTTGATCATAAAGCTTTTATTGATGTTGGTAACACTTCTTATCTAAAAGGTGTTACTATGCTCCTACCAAATCGAGGGATAACCTCCAAGCAAATCGCGTTTATTGCAGCCATGTGCGCTCTTGCTAATGTTTTGGGCTTCTTTACGATTCCCATCGGTTTGACGAGTATCCACCTGATGCAATTGCCCATCATTCTCACGGGACTATCCCTGGGTTCATGGGCTGGAGGAATAGTTGGGTTTATGGGGGCGGTGGTGATGGCTTATAGGCTTTCTCCGCTAAATCCATACATTCTACCTGGAAATGCAATCCTCGGCTTCTTCACGGGTCTTTTCTATTCTCGTTTAAAGAAGATGGGGAGAAAACCCATCATACCCCAAGTGATTTCTGTGCTGGCGGCATACGTCGTTCAAGCTCCGTATGTCTATATAACCGACGTTTATCTCATGCCTATGCCCTCACCCGTAGTTCTAACGATAATACTCCCTAAACTTCTCTTAGAAGACATAATTAGCGTCTTACTGTGCCATTTCGTACTCTTTCGAGTTGAAATAGCCGAGGTCTTACAGTAGTCAGGGGTGGTGTTAATTTGGTTGTATTTGATAAGGGTAAAAAAGGGGAATTAGAAACCGTCCTAAGAAGGGCTGTAGAATTTCATGGGCATCTAGGTCCCTTCGTTGTGATAGGCGCCAGAATGGGGCTCATTGGTGTTAGAGAATTGGGAGCGAAAAGAAATGACGGGAGACTACGCGTAACGGCACAGTTAAAGGATTCTGTTCCATTTTCATGCGTTATAGATGGAATCCAGGTGGCAACCAACTGCACAATAGGAAACAAGAAATTGAGGTTAAGAAATTCCTCAGGAATTGCGGCGAGGTTCAAGCTTCGAAATGAGAAGCAAGTAACGATTAGGGTTCATCCAGCCATATTTGAAAGATTGAAAAACAAGTTTCTGTCTGAAAACGTTTCACCTGAGGAAATGTATAAACTCGCTCAAATCGCTGCTTCCATGCCCGAAGAAGAGCTTTTCATAATAGGACGCAAGTAACGTTTTTCTGAGGTTAATGCGTTACATTCAAGAGATAAGGATGCTGGACCTAACACTCGCCAAGCGCAGGTTGAAAGAGAAGAATCTCACCCTCTCCATAGTGAAGGGGAGTAATGTCCTTTTCGAAACTCAGTCTCACGGCATAGTTGGTTTTCTTCAAGCCATCGAAAAGCTTGGTAAAGAGTTAATGGAGTCTTCTGTGGCGGATAAGATTGTTGGGAGGGCAGCGGCTCTACTATGCGCCTATTCTGGGGTGGCTTCGGTGTTTGCGGTCACAATAAGTGAGGAGGGAAGAAAGGTGCTGGAGGATCATCATGTCTTCTATCAGTTTGAAAACCGAGTTCCCAATATCCTCAACTCTAAAAGAACCGATTTGTGTCCCTTTGAGAAGCTTACCGCTGCTTTCGCGAATCCGAAGGAAGCTTATGAAAAGATAAAATCCTTTGTGGGTTCCGCAAGAACTAGTGAGGGCTAGTTAGTAGGATGGCGCCCTTAACGTTTGAAGAAGCCTTTATATGAGGTGAGCCGATAAATGCTCGAGGGAATGGAAATGTGTGAGTTTAGCGTGTTCTTCAAGGGAGAAGCCGTGTTTAAAGATGTCGTCTACGCAAAGGCTGATGGGAACAGGGTGATTCTTAGGGACGTGTTAGGAGTTTCTAAGGTGCTGGGGGATTGCAAAATCGTGGAGATCGATGTCACTTCGGAGCGCCTCGTCCTTTCGCCGTCCCGTTAAATGTCGCATGTAAAACTCTTTGTTGTTGACACAACCTGGGTCCGGCGCTAGTATATCTCCAAAGTACCCTAAGGCTCTGGCTCTGCAGCCTCCGCAAACGTATTTGTATTCGCATTGTCCGCAGTGACCCTTCAGCAGTTCTCTGTTCCTAAGCTTCCACATAACTTCACTATTGTGCCAGATGTCTAAGAACGGTCGCTCCTTGACGTTTCCAACCACCAGATTAGGCATGAAAACGCAGGGGGTGACATCCCCGTTTGGTTGAAGGGCGGCATAAAGCCTTCCGGCTCCGCAACCGCCGATAAACTCTGCCAAAACATGCAGGTCCCAAGAGGGCTGACCAACATAAAAGTGGGTTGGGGCAACAGCCCTTCCTCCCGACACGGCTAGGCATACTCTAGCGAACTGGGGAGCCGTACTCAAAATTTCGATTTTGTCTTCTCTGGATTTTCTAAATAGCAACTTTAACAGTTCTTCCCTCTGATCCGGAGTTAGATCCAACTCGCTAATATTCTCCGCTCTTCCGATAGGAATGAAGTTGAATGTTATAAACCTCTTGGCGCCAACATCCTTCGCCAACCTTACCAGCCTCGGGATCTCATGCAAGTTAAGCTTTGTTACTGCTGTAGCGATGCAGGTGAAGAATCCTTCCTTAACGCAGTTTTTGATTCCCCTCATGGTTTTTTCAAAGGATCCGGGCATGCCTCTAAATTTGTCATGAACCTCAGGGGTGGCTGCGTCTAAGCTTACTTCTACATATTCTACGCCGCTTTCCTTTAGTCTTCTCGCCACCCTTGGGGTTATTTGTGTCCCATTTGTGGCTAGGGCAACATACATCCCTCTCTTCTTTGCCTCCGCAGCCACCGTGTAGAAATCGCGGCTCATAAGAGGCTCGCCACCGGAAAAGGCAATTGAAACCACTCCGGCTTCAGCGAGGTCATTCACGACTTTTATTTTTTCCTTGGTGGTTAATTCGTTTAGCGCGGACCTGTCCGCCCTTTGATAGCAATGCTTACACCTTAGGTTGCAGGCGTTGGTGTAGTTCCAGACAACAAGAAAAGGAGCATCTAAAAATTGGGGTTTTGTTACACCATACCTTCCAATGCCGGAAAGGACGCTCACTACCCCCCTCCTCACTATGGGGTCTTTGAAATAACCTCTAAGCTTTTCAAAGTCGACATCGAAGGGTACTCCGCTAACCGTCAGAATAGCCGATACCATCGATGAGTAAAGGTGGCAAGAAACGTTGTGCGGAGTGTCTTCACCCGCAAAAATGGCTAAGGCATGTTCTATTTTCTTCACATGACCATCACGACAGGTTTTCAATCCCATCCTTAGAACGTTGCGAGAGACAGGGTTATCCATCACAATCCTAAGCATTTTTAAGGCGTCTACAACCATCTAACGCCCACCTCTCGTCACCATGAGCGTCTAGAATTTTTGAAAACTATTGGTGAGAAATAAATTTTTTGTGCTAGCTCCTGATCCGAGGAGTGATAGACTTACGCGGCCTACCAGTTCGTCGGCGCTTGTCTCATTCCCCTCTATTAAGCTTTTTTACCGGTTAGGTTGCGGGCGGGTTTAACATAACACTTGAGTTAGGGATCGATTTACTAGATGGATATTAGCGTGTTTCATTTTTTCATGGTATGTAGAAATTTGTTATCAAGAGACTTAATAGATATCGCCTGCTTTAAATAGCTCTTAACGGATAATCAGTTTACCAACGGAGATATCCTTTATGGATTCTTCCGAGCGAAGGATTGTGGGTTCCCTTTTGCTTCTTTCAGGTTTGACCTTCCTCGCCCTTGGATTGTATACTGGACAGTTAGGTTTCGTTCTGGAAATCGTGAGGAAAGTGTTTGAAACCGCTATTGCTCCTTTAGCTCCTTAGCTCGAATGAGGCCAAACAGGGTTGAGATGGCGTGTTATATGTACACCTCAGTGGCTACATGTAGCCTCAGCTTTCCCAGCATCCAAAATGTTATGAGAGTGGTATCGCCATATGCAAAATCGGTTAGAGGAGGTGAAGGACCATGCCCATCATTGGGGGTGAGGACGGTGAAAGAGAAGGAATCATGCAGGTTTCAAAGCTGATGCTCGTTTCAGCTAGGACCGCTCCCAAATCTGGCGGAGTTGACGACATCTTACTGGCAATCGTCTTTGGAGAGGAGAAAGAGTCCTTAGCAGCGGAAATGGATGAAATAGCGGAAGAAAGAAAGATTGACAGATTTAGGCGAGACGCCAAGAACGTGAAAGATTCCGAAGCCGTTGTGTTGATCGGCGTGCGAGGGACAAAGAAGTTTGATGTAGACTGCGGCGCTTGCGGCTACGCTAACTGCGACGAGTTTGAAAAAGCAGAGAAGAGGACGGGTCAAGACTTCACAGGGGCAACGTGTATCTTCAAGGCGCTGGATCTCGGAATCGCACTAGGATCGGCGGCGAAAACAGCCAGCATCCTCAATGTCGACAATCGCATAATGTACCGAATCGGAGCCGCAGCTAGGCGACTAAACCTCTTGCCTGAAGCAAGCGTCATCATGGGAATCCCGGTGTCTGCAAAGGGGAAGAGCATATACTTTGATAGAAAAAGTTAACCATAAGGCAATACTTTAAATAAGGCAGCCCCTACGTTTTTTCGAGGCGGGAGCGGAGGAAGCGAAAATGAGCCGAAGCCGGGATTACGTGGACGGCGTGCCCGTTGAGATCGTAGAACGCTTACTCCGCGTTAAACGTGAACGCCAAATAAAAAGCAGGACATGAAAAATTGGCTAGAAAAAGAAAGTACGAGCTAACGGAGAACGAGGTTGTCGAACGCTGGGCAAAGCATTACCCTAAGGTTATGACATGGATCGGAAAGCTGCAGAAGAGGAATCAGAACGCGTGGCTGCTATGGTTGTTCTGTAAAACCGTTGGGAAAACGCCAGATGAGCTGCTTGCCTTGAAAGATGACCCCAGAAGCAGAGATGCGGAGCGCTTGTTAGATGAATTCGCAGGAAGGGATAATCTAGAGATGCCCAAATCGGTTAGAGGAACAATAGTGATCGCCGTTAAATCCTTCTTTAAACACAATTATAGCGACCTAGCTAAAGCCAGCGGTCAGGTATTCTTCGTAAAGCAGAAGCCTTATCGAAAGCATAGCAAAGATGAGCTGGTGAAAATCTATCGTGCAGCTCAGAATCCTCGCGATAGGTCGCTTATAACATTTACGTGGTCAACCGCCATAGCCAAAGAGAGTCTCAGTAAAATTCAATGGAAGCATTTAGAGCCCGATTGGGAAAAACGGGAGATTCCTCATATCGCCTTACCAGATATCATTATTAAAGGACATGGCAGAGGCAAATACCAAGGCGTTGAGCAGCACACCTTCCTTACGCCTGAAAGCAAACGCGATTTAATTGATTACAAGGATTACTTAGAAAGGGTTAAAGGTGTAAAAATAACGCCTGAGACCAACGTATGGATTCAGATAAACGCGCCCTTTGAACCTCTCGGCTACGACGCCTTTTCAAAGATCGCGGAAGCCTTATCTCAGCGTTCAGGCGTGGCTTTCGGTTGGCACGATGCGAGGCGATACGTGGAGACGGCGCTTGAGGAGACGAAGATCAACCCGAATTGGGCAAGGAAAATCCGTGGACGCAAGGTTAGAGGCGAAGAAAATCCATACAGCAGACCTGCCATAGAGCAATTACGTGCGGCATATAAAGAGGCGATACCATTACTTCAATTTATCGAGGCTCCAATGATAAGCGAGGAAGATCGCCGCATTCAAGCAACCTTTGATAACTTAAGGTTAGCGGGTTTTTCTGAAGAAGAGATTGCAAAGTATCGAGAACAAAGAGGTAAAACGTGGAATACGGCACGGGAATTGATTACAATCGTAAGAGAAAAGGGAGGTATACGGATGAATACAGAGCCAAACGGAGGAGATTGCCGCGAGGAATATCAGCAAATACCTGAAGTGAACCTTCTGGGTTATCTACGGGCTGGCTGGCAGGTGGTTCATAGGCTTCAGAATGGAGAAGTAATCATCTCTAAACGATGAAGGCCTTCCCGCTTTTTTGTGTTCGGGCATATATTACCTCCACGGGGAAGATGTGAATAGGCTCTTTTTTGTTCTTAAATTGCCTTTTAAAATTAGGTTTATTCGACTTCACATTTTTTGTAATTGTGATACCGTCTCCTGGTGAATTTGAAAAACAAATAGTTCATTAATATTCATCAATTCACAACGTCACAGCCGAGGCGATGTATGCCCGCTTTTTTTGTGCACCTAGCCTAAGAATAACGCAATAAGTTTGAAGTTATTGCGTAACCAAAAAGGACGTTACTGTGGATTCTTCGGCATCGTGGGCTTTTTATTAGCCCGCGCCTTAAAGGATAAACGTAGGGATACGCATTATGGAGATAATTTAGATTGAGTAGTAAAATCGTTTTTCGCATCGTTCAAGCATTGGGTAAAGATGCGCCTTATATTGCTGGATTAATCGATGGAGAGGGAGGCATAGCAATCAATATAAACCATAGGACGCCGGGAATTGATTTCGTTGCATCAGTAATACTTGGAATGACTCATAAAGAGACTATCAAGCGAATGGCGGAGGTTATTGGAACTAAAATGAGTTATGAAAAAAGGAAATTACCTGCAAAACCTCTTTATAAAGTAAGAATCTTTAAACAAGCAGATATCGAACAAATACTCCTTGAGTTAATACCTTATTTGATTACAAAGAGACGACAAGCGGAATTAGTTTTAGAATTTATAAAGCTCAAAAGACAAGGAGATGCAAAGACTCTCAAAAAACAATTTAATATATATCTGCAAATAAGGAAATTAAATCCAAGATCAGAATCAGTCTGGCGTTCTAAAATGGATTATACTAAATTATATAAGGATGTTTTAAGGACGCAGGAATACAGAAGGAAGTACGGGAAGCAGTGGAAAGTTCAATTAGCGAAGGATATTGAATTAAGACTTGTAAAGAACAATACTATATACATCGCACGTAATTGAGGTGAACGCATTACTTCACCGCACCGGGCGGAGGTGTTAGCATACCTTCCTAGCGATGCAATCTGTTTGTTTAGGAGACATTCAATACTCTTTTGCGTCGAATTGTAACCTACCATTGATCGCGGGCTGTCCCCACTCTGAAAATTCTTGAAAAATTTTCCGTTTTCTAGCAAAGTAATCCGCAATTTTAAGAGGGTATTCATGGTCTCGGCGGTAGGCTTCTGAGAACGCAATCTGCCCACTGAACAGGCGAGTAAAGCAAAGAGATATATTTTTTCAGAAAACAAAATATTAGATTCCAGCGCCTGGTCAGTGTTCAGATTTTGGAATTGCCGGACGGCACGGCAGGTAACATACTAGAGCCCTCGCCAACCAGCTTTTCACGGTCTGGTAATTCGGATAGGTTGACGGTTTTCAGGCGCTTGACCCTAACCTTCAAAATTTTTCCTGAAATTTTCTCATTTGCTTTCCGCACCTGAAAACTGGAAACCTCTGGGCAGATTTTGAACAGTGGTCAGTGGTCAGACGCTGGACCTTAACCTTCAAATTTTTCTGAAAACTTTTTTATTTGCTTTCCTCATCTGACCACTGTTCAAATTTTTAAAACCTCTGGGGCACGGGACGGAGCACTACGTACTTCTAGGACCCGTCCTCCAATTCTGCAACGATTCTCCGCTTCTCACGTTAGGGGAAGGCTATCGATAGGTCCAATAAATATAATAGATTATTAAGAATAACTCAGCTTTCAATAATCTTCTTTTTCACTTCCTTGATTTGCTCCTCTAAAGCCTTTATTGCCTCATCGTAACCTTGAAGGACTCGGAAAGCAACCTTAGCGTCCTCGGTATCCAAAGGTTTGGGAATACTATTGTCTTCATCCGCCCAAACGATGTATCTTCCATCATCAGCTCCTGTGACGTGCTGCCACTGCAATTCGTTTTCCCAGAGATACCGGAAGCGTTCATTTTTTAAATTACCCAATTTTTTCTCTAATTCATTCAATTGCACATTTAACGAAATAACACCGAATTTATCCTCAGTCACCTGCTCTGATGCAATAAGGTCGTCAAGGATTTTACGGATTAGGGCACTGGCATTAGGCTGACGATGAAGGTATTCAATCTGGGTTTGGGTTAAGGCGATTGTTACAGGATATGTGTACTTACCTTTGCGTCGCCCTCTCAGAGTTATTCTTAATAATCTATTATTTTTATTGACCACCTATCTACCTACCTCCTTGAGTGAGAAGCTGAGAGTCATCGCCGGTTATTCAATCTCTATTACGTTACATAATTGTGGTTCCAATGAACACGATTTTAACGCTTCATCTAACTCTCTAAAATCGTGCAATTCCGAGTAAGGCTTACTATAACACGGTGAATATATGCAGATATGGGGAGCATTGGAAAGCTTATTTATCTCAATTCCGTGCTCATAACCCATGATTTGAGCTTCATTTTCCTGTGGTTTTAACCTTAATGCGATAACGTAATCAGGAATTTTCTCTTCTTTAACATAGTGGTCCCATGAAGCTCTTTGGATAATCATTGTGTCAGTACTCCATGGCCTCGTCTTGATTTCCACGGTTCCAAAATTTGGAATAACAAAATCAGCTATGAGGCGTTCACTCATAAATTTAAAAACGGGTTCATCATGGATGTACGGGATTCGCCACTGATTAAGGAAGCTTTGCAAAAGCCTTTGACCAATAATCCAAGCTCTACCTTCGTTCGCAGACCATCCAAAATGTGCTCTGTGGTTGTTTTTATATCTTTTAAGTAACATCTCTGCATAAGCTTCCCATGGCAGTCTGCCCACGATGGCACTCCCCGCAACAACAAGCAACCCAAAACGAACCTTGTTTTGGGTGACAAACAAAACAAGGCCATTCCAGTCAGGGTAAAAGCTCTCTTTAGGAACAAGCGTTATCATAGGGGTGAAAAGGAATAACGACGATCGATTGAGTTTTTCTTTTTGCTGTTTTTAAGGTTAAATTTCTATCTCCATGCGTGTGCATTTTCTAATGTAAGCCGTTCCTCCACATTCTTTAACTAATCTCGCTGCTTTCAAGGCCATATCGTATGACGGCATTGTTAGGACACTGGCAGTGCTTCTGAATTTCGCTAATTTTTGCCCAAAAGTTTCTTCAAACTTTTTGTAGAAGCAAGTGTATTCAGGGTGTGGTTTTTGACCGTGTGCGCCCTTGAAGTCGTAGTCAACTATGTAATACACTTCGGCTTCATGTAATTCGGGTGAAATTCTGGAACGGAAAACAATTCTTGAACTCATTTTATCACCTCCTCAAATGTTTTGGAACAGTTACTGTAACCGTTACTATAATAAAACTAAAATATAACCGTTACTGTAACAGTCACAGAAATATATTGCCTAAACCCGGACAACACTCCGTGACGATTCCAGAATACATTTGGCAATACGCAGAACGCTATTTTAGACTCTATGAAAAAGAACTACAAAAACGTGGTATTAACAGTGTAACGCGCCTAATTTGCGTTTGGATCCAAGAACAAGCGCTAGCAGAACGTGTAGAAAGTTAGAATTTGAGCAAAATCTCAAAGCACTCAACGCAAACTAGAAAGGTTACGTATTTCCGTACAGTTTAAAAATCACAGAATGGTATGTAACAGAAAAATCCAAGCCGAAGATCGCCAAGATTTCATTGCCCTTTTGCCCTTGGTCTTGGTCGATAGTTTATCTGGTTATTCCTCTCTTAATTAAGATTTGGGGAGAGTTGTAACAACCGAACCAATATGGGCGTATTAGTTTCGTCGTTGCAGGGCAAAGCAGCATAAAACAGGATAAGAAAAAAATAATCAGGTAGATTAAACAATTAATTGGGGTTCTGTGGATTGTACGAAAGTGTCGTTTCCCATTATCGTGGAATGTTGAAAAAGCTTTTAGCCGAACCACGACACCGTTTTGCTGATGCTTCTTCTCGGGATATTCCCAAGGAAACCGGGGTTTACGTGATTTATGACGAGAGAATGGATGCGATAATCTATGCTGGTCGAACGAAGAACTTGAAAAGACGTTTATTAGGCGACCATAAACGTGGTAATGTCAGAAGCAGTCAGTTTAGGAAGGCTCTAGGGCAAAATTTTACCTTAAACACTGAAGACGAAATTACCAGCTATATTCTAAAGAACTGTAGCTTCCAATTTATGACCCTTGAAGAAATTGAGGAAATCATAAGACTGGAACACTTTGCCATAGCCGTCTTAGGGCCGATTCTGAATGTTCGACTGAAACAATAGCTCATAAAAAGCATGGGCAACCAAAAATCTCTGACTTATTGCGTGCGCATACATGGTCAGCCAAGGAAACATAACAGCAACAATCATACAGTTCGCCATAACAACAGGCGTAACAGCAGGACTAAGCTACTACAAAGAAAAACAGTGATTTCGAGAAAGTATGACTTTTTAGCCAACGCATACGAATTTTTCGACTATTGCGTGTTCTGCCTATGAAATGAAAGGTTAACATAGAGATTCAAACACAGAAAACAATCATGACACTTTGGGTTTGTAAAGGCGGAAAAAGAGGCGAACGTGAAAGCCGGTTTATTGAAAACAGCTTAATTGCTATAGGATTTGGTTTGCTGGATGATCTCTCGGTAATAAAATCTAGGGAAGAATTGAAGTCTTTATATGAAAAAATTTGGCCCGACACATCTGAGGGTCGTATGCGGAATCATGTTGGACAAATTTACGCTTTCCTGAAAATGGCAAAAATTGGCGACTTTGTAGTCGTTCCAATGAAGACAAGTGGAACCATTTGGATCGGTGAGATTCAAAGTGAATATAAATTCAGAACGGATCTCGGCATCGATATAAGACATACGAGAGATGTTAGATGGATTAAAAAGAACATCCCGAGAGATGAGTTTGATAAAGACATTCTCTTTACTTTTGGCTCTGCTATGACTTTCAGTAGAGCTAAAAGACATCAAGCTGAAAAAAGATAACAGATTTTGTAAGAGGAACAAAAGAACCACCTAAAGGACCTGAGGAAGAAGAAGAGAAGGTCATTATTGATCTCGAAGAAATGGCGATGAATCAATTGCGGGACTATATCTATCGGAAATTTAAGGGACACGAACTTGCAAGGTTGGTGGCTGGGATTCTAGAAGCACAGGGTTTCAAAACCTCTGTCTCTCCACCCATGCCGTTGACATCACAGCATCATCTGGGGCCCTTGGTCTCTCAGAACCAAAAATATGTGTTCAAGTAAAATCGCAGGACTCACCTATAGATGTTACTGCTTATAGAGAACTTAGGGATAAGACCAATCGAATGAACGCAACCCATGGGCTTTTAGTTTCATGGGGTGGTTTCAAGAAAACTATATACCATGAAGCTAAGGATGATGTCTTCAAAATACAACTCTGGGAATCCAAAGACGTTATCGAAGAACTATTGCGGAACTATATCAATCTGCCAGCTGAAATCAAGACTCTTATCCCACTCAAACAGATCTGGATATTAACTGAACTTGAGGAGGAAGAATAAAGCCGCTTTATTTTCTTCAGGCTTTGATGAATCCCTTGCCTTTCTTAAGTTTTAGTGCGAAGCTGTGTTCGCCATCCTTTATGTATTCTCTGAAGTCTGTGCCGCAGCCGCATGAGTAGGCTTGGACTGTGAAGGGTCCATATTTCCATGTTTTTCGTGGTTTAGTGTGCTCTTTCTTACAGTTTGGACATTTGATCATAGTTAATCTCCGGGTTTTTATTTGTCTGCTTTGTTTAAAATATTATTAGAGGTTTATTTGCGGTTACAGCCGGGTGCTTGCACGAAAAAGACATAAGACTGTTAACAGTAAAGTTTAATGGAAAATAGCATGGGTTAGTGATTCTGATGGTTGCCCAGCAAAAACTCTTGGAAGGAAAAGACATTGATTTTGAAGATAAACTCTGGAAGGCAGCGGATAAGCTGCGGAAGAAGGTTGAGGTTCATGAGTATAAGTATGTGGTTCTTGGGCTTGTGTTTTTGAGGTATTTGTCTTTTGCTTTTGCAGAGAGAAGGAAGGAGCTGGAAAAGGAGTTTTCGAATCCTGAGAGTGAGGAGTACATTGCTTATGAGGATTTTCGGAAGCAGGCTTTGGAGGATAAGGACCGTTATTTGAAGCAGGGAGTCTTGTATGTTCCTGAGGCGGCGAGATGGGATTACTTGGTTAAGAATGCGACTCAGCCGAATATCGGAGAGATTCTCGATAGGGCGGTTGAGGTTTTAGAGGAGGAGTATCCTAGGCAGTTGAAGGATGCTATACCTAAGATTTATACGAGTATAAACCTTGATGCTTTGGACCTTGCTTACCTCATAAACCTTTTCTCTTCTATTCAGATTCCCTTAGAACATAAAGCCAAAGACACTTTTGGGCGAATCTACGAGTATTTCTTAGGTAAATTTGCGGAAGCTGAAGGAAAGAAGGGTGGCGAGTTTTACACTCCACGTTCTTTAACGAGGTTGATTGTTGAGGTTTTGGATGTTAAGGGTGGAAGGATTTTTGACCCTGGATGTGGGAGCGGCGGTTTCTTCGTTTCAGCCTTGGAGAAAATGGAGAGAGAAGGCTTAGACAAGAATACGCTTACGATTTATGGGCAAGACTCGAAACCTATGCCTTGGAAGATCTGTAAAATGAATCTTGCTTTAAGAGGAGCGGAGGGAGATTTAAGGCTGGGTGATTCTTACCATGATGATAAGTTTTTTGATTTGAAAGCTGAGTATGTGGTTTCTAATCCTCCATTCAACGACAGTGGCTGGGGAGCTGATAGAGTTAGTTATGATGACCCAAGGTTCAAATATGGGATACCGTCTGATAACAACGGAAATTTTGCTTGGATTCAACATTTCATTTATCATCTGTCACGCACTGGTAAAGCTGGCTTTGTAATGGCAAATGTCGCCCTGTCCGGTGGCGGAGTTGAGGGGGAAATTCGAGAGAAGATAGTTGGCGAAGAGGATTTGGTTTATGGCGTGATAGCTTGCCCACCGAAACTCTTCTACAATGTAGGTCTACCCGTTTCTTTGTGGTTTGTGCGAAAGTCTAAGCCAGAGCATATGAAAAAGAAAGTTCTATTCGTTTATGCCAAAAAGATGTTTAAGCAAATTTCGAGAAGGCAGGTCATTTTTACTGAGGAACACGTAACAAGAATCGTTGAAAAGTTCAGGATTTTTGAAAGAGGAGAGCCAGAGGAAAGAATTGATGAGATAGGGTTTGCAAAAGTTGCAACGCTTGAAGAGATATCCAAAAAAGGGTATTTTCTAACTCCTGGAATTTATGTTGGCATCAAAAGAGATGAAGATGAAACGCCCTTTGAAGAGAAAATGAAAACTTACTCGGAAGAGCTATCTGAGCTTCTTAGCGAGGAGAAGGTATTGACAGAGAAAATTAGAGAGGTTTTCAAAGTTCTAAACTCTAAGGTGTAAGTCATGCTTAGGTTTCGTTGGCATAGTGAGTTTGAGGAAACGGATGTTGGAGAGATTCCACAGGATTGGGAGATATCAAGGCTTAGTGATGAAAGCAAATTCATGATAATTTTGGGGCAGTCTCCACCATCACGGTACTATAACCAAGATGGAAAAGGAATACCGTTTATTCAAGGAAAAACGGAATTTGGAAACTTGCATGTTGAAACAAATACTTACACTACGAAATGCAGTAAGATTGCGCCACCTAATAGCGTTCTCATCACAGTAAGAGCGCCTGTGGGAGAACTCAACATAACAAAGAGTCAATTATGTATAGGAAGAGGGGTTGCTGCTGTTTCAAGCAAGAGTCAAGATCGTATGCAAAATCGATTTATATATTATGTACTAACCGGACTGAAAGAATATCTTTCATTGCTAGGGGAAAGAGGGACAACCTATGATTCAATAACCAGAGAGGAAATTGTTGACCTAGGCCTTCCCTACCCCTCACCCTCAGAGCGATACCGCATTGCTGCTGTTCTATCTTGGTTCGACGATCTTATAGAGAATAAGCGAAGGCAGAACGTAATTTTGGAGGAAATCGCAATGGCAATTTTCAAGAGTTGGTTTGTTGACTTTGCGCCTTTCAAGGATGGCAGATTCGAGGATAGTGAATTTGGAAAAATACCGGCAGGGTGGCAAGTTAAAAAAATTCAGGAGATACTTGACTTTGTGAAGGGCAAAACATGTGATCTGTCAGATGAATATAGAGATGGTTACACACCATATCTACTAGTCGAAACATATAGAACAGGGGTTAAGAGAAATTGGACGGAAAAAAAGGAACCTTTCGTTGATGAGTTAGATATTGTTTTGATCGCAGATGGAGAAAACTCGGGAAAAGTCTTTAGATTTCAAAAAGGCATTTTAGGTTCAACCCTGTTAGCGCTAAAACCCAAGGACAATACTCATGATATAAGACATTTTGTATATTTAATGCTTAGAAATATTGAGACAGAGTTAAAAGAGTTCACAACAGGTACGTATTTGCAGCATCTAGACAAAAATTACCTAGCTGATTTTGAGTTTCTAGTACCGCCCGGCCCAGTAATTGAAGATTTCAACTCTTTTGTTGAGATATTGTTTCAAAAGATTATACTCAACCAACAACAAATAACGATTTTATCCGAGACAAAAGACACGCTTCTACCATTACTCATCTTCGGCAAGTTGAGAGTGGAGGAAATCTAGGTGGCTCAGCTCACCGAAGATTATATGGTGGAGCAACCAGCCTTAAGCTGGTTAAAAGAACTTGGATATTCCTATGTCAGCGGTTATGAGCTTTCCCCAGAAAATCAGGAGAGAGACTCCTATAGAAATGCTATCTTAAAGAAGAGATTCATTGAAGGAGTAAAAAGACTGAACGCATGGCTCACACAAACACAGGCACAAGAAATCTACAAAAAAGTCACCGAAATTGAACATCCCGACTTTGTCATGAAAAGTAAAATCTTCTACGACATGCTAACAAACGGAGTAAAAATAACCATAAAAGAAAATCACGAAGAGAGAACAAAAATCGCTAAACTCATAGACTTTGAAAACCCAGCCAACGACGAATTCTTAGCAGCAAACCAGTTCACCGTCGAATACCAATACCAAAAAGGACTCACCAGAAGACCAGACCTCGTAATTTTCATAAACGGACTACCAATAGCAGCCTTCGAATTCAAAAACTTCAACGCAGACGAAATCGCAAAAGACGCCTACTACGACCACAAAACCAAGATGAACGACATCCCACAGTTCTATGTTTACCCACAAATTCTAGCAGTAAGCGACGGCCTCGAAACAAAACATGGAGCCAAAACAAGCGACTGGGACAAATTCTTTATGTGGGAAGGAACATTCGACGACAACGACCTAGAAGCAAAAGAAACCCAAGAAAAACACTATCACTACATTTACAAACCAACAGGCCAACATATGACTTCGCTAGAAGTTCTGTTAAAAGGACTATTCAGAAAAGAGCACCTAATGGAATATCTACAAGACTTCATACTCTACGAAACCGTTGGCGAAAGCGTCACATACAAAATTGCAATGTTCAATCAATTCTACGCGGCAAGAAAAGCCGTCGAAGCAACCAAGAAAGCAGTTCTAGAGGGAAAAACTCCCGAAGACAGAAGAATCGGCGTTGTATGGCACACACAAGGCACAGGAAAATCCTTAACAATGATGTTCTATGCCAGAAAAGTACTAAAGGTGAGGGAATTAGAAAACCCCATCTTACTTTTCATAACAGACAGAAACAACCTAGATGAACAACTCTACGGAGTTTTCGCATCATTACCAATAGTTAAACAAGCAACAAGCATCAAAGACCTGCAACAAACAATCAAAACCACCGCTGGCGGGATAATCTTTGCCACGATTCAAAAATTCGGAAAAAAGAAAGCCGAAGAATACCCATTTCTAACCGACAGAAAAAACATCATCATAATCGCCGACGAGGCTCACAGAAGCCAATACAAAGAACTAGCCCAAAACCTGAGAAGAGCAATACTCAGTGCGTCATTCTTGGGATTCACTGCCACACCAATAGAACTAGCAGACCGTTCAACCACCCTAGTCTTCGGAGAAAACATCAGCGTCTACTCAATGAGCAAAGCAAGAAGACACGACGTAGTAGTCCCCATCTACTACGAAGCCAGACTATCCGAACTCCACCTAACAAACGAATTCATCGATGAACAATTCGACGAGATATCCGAAACTGTCGCGATGGACCCAGAAACCAAAGAGGCCCTCAAGCAGAAGTACACAAAACTGGAAAAACTAATGCTAGTTGAGCAACGGCTAAAGAAAACAGCAAAAGACATAGTCCAACATTTCAACAAAAGAGTTCAAGAATTAAAAGGCAAAGCTATGGTTGTTACAATCAGCAGAAAAGTTGCTGTCAAACTCTACGAAAACATCATAAAACAGCCAAACGCTCCGTCTGTCGTTGTGGTCATGTCTGGAAACAAACAAAAAGACCCTCAAGAATTTCGCCCACACATAAGGACCAAGCAAGAACTCGAAAAATTATCAGATGATTTCAAAAACCCTGACACAGACCCACAAATGGCAATAGTTGTTGACATGTGGCTAACCGGCTTCGATGCTCCATGCCTACACACCATGTACTTTGACAAACCCATGAAAGACCACTCCTTAGTCCAAGCAATAGCAAGAGTAAACCGAGTATACAAAGACAAACCAGGCGGCTTAATCATAGATTACATAGGCATAGCCGACAACCTAAGAAAATCCCTTGCAACATACACGCTTGACACTATAAGACAAACACTACTGAACATAAACGAAGTCCTCATGCTGCTCAAAGAAAAACACCAAACAGTAACCTCATTCCTAGAAGGAATAGACTATAAAACATGGCTAAAACTACCACCAGAACAACTCTCCAAACTAACCATCATGGCATATGGAAACGTGGGCAAAGACGAAGAAACCAAAAAGAAATTCGTGCGCAACTTTGTTGCCCTTAAAAAACTCTACGCCCTCGCCAGCCCACACCCAGAAGCCTATGAAATAAAAGCAGACATAATATTCTTCGAAATGCTCAAAAAAATGATAGTCAAATACTCCACCGCAAGAATCAGAGAAATAAACAGAGAGCTCGAATACGAAATCAGCGAACTCATATCAAAGAGCATCTCTGCCGAAGAGCCAGTCGACATCTTCACCTTAATGGGAAAAGAAAAAGCCGAAATCTCCATCTTCGACGAAAACTTTCTCGCCAACCTTAGAAACATGATACAAAAGAATTATGCTGCTGAACTGCTGGCCAAGATAATAAAGGATCAGCTCGTCGTAAGAATGAACATCAACCCCTTCAGATACCGGTCCCTATATGAAGCATTAACCAGCCTAACCGAAAGATACAACGTCAAAATCATAACCGCCGCAGAAATCATGGAAGAACTAGTAAAAATCGCCCATGAACTAAAGAAACAAATGGAAGAAGGACAAAAAATCGAACTCACCGACCAAGAACTAGCCTTCTACGACCTACTAGCCTCAAAAGAAAAATTCTTCGCAAACTATCAGGAAATCAAAGCAATAGCAAAAGAAATAGTCAAAGAACTCGGCTACTACACCAAAGTTGCTGACTGGAACAGAAAAGAATACTTGAAAGCGAAAATAAGAACAGCCGTAAAAAACGTCCTGATAAAAATCATTGATGGAAGAGCAAGCTACACCGACATAGAGCAACTATCAGTCGATATCATAAACCATGCCGAAACCATTTATGCTCTACAACGATAAAGCAATCGAATTTTTACATGGATTCTTCAGAAGGTGGCAGAGGCAGGCATTGTTCGGTTATGAACAAGCAGCTTTTACAATTTGAAAAACCTCAGTAGCACTCCCAAAGCGCAGTTTTCTTTTGACATCTGCATCTAGATCTTTTATCATGTCCCTTAATGCACGCTTAATGTCAAACATGAGGACACATATTCCCCTTTTCTCTGTCCTGCCAATTCTCCCAAGACCTTGTTTTAATCTTCGCAAGACAAGCTTTCTGACATTTTCCTTTTGACCAGTACTCAACTCGAAAAGACTCGGTCTGGGGTAAGGGATATCCGCGATCACCAGAAGACCCAAATCTTTGACAGAGATTCCTTCCCAGAGGACGTTTGACGAAGACAAGAGAATACCATCATCGTGCTTTAGATATTCAATGTATTTTTTCATCCTGCTCTTGCTCTCCTCATAGCTGGATATATGGAAAACCTTTGTTTTATTTAGATGCCTCGACAAGTATCGATGGGCTCTGCGGCATGACACCAAATGGTTGAAAAGTACAAGGGTTCGTTTGGGATAAAGGTTAAGTAGCTTGTATAGATGTGCCAGTTTTAGGTCCTCATTTAGAGCGTCTGTGACAGAAAGGTACATTCTCTGCCTGGCTCTTCTTGAAAGAAGGGGAACAGTCACGCTCTTTTCTACTAAGCTTTGGTCAATACCGCAATAGAAAGCCAGTTCTTCTGTTGACAGAGGTGTTGCTGAGAACAAGAGCAGCTTCTTTTTTGGCAGCCTGAAAGACCATATGCCTCCGGCCTTGATGAACTTTACTTCGCAGAACTTGGCTGAGATGTAAATGAAGCCAGCCCACGCCGTGAGGTTCTTCTGAATCCTTCGGGAAGATGGAAAACGATTCGAGATCACGCGGAGGACGAATCTACTGTCGCCTGTTGAAAGCTTTTGAGCACTATAATCTGTGCCGGGAGGCAGGAAGCGATTTGCTAGGTCCTTAAAAATGTCTTCTTCTTCGAACACCCTGAAACTCTTTACAACTCTTGTGTCTAGCTCTAAGCTTGTTCTCAAATTATGAGCTTCATCTACAAGCATAAAGTCATATTTAGACCTTGAAATAACGTACTCGTGCAAAGAAAGCACCTTGACTTCCTCGATTTTCTCGTCATTAATGAACTTCTTTTGGGAGATAGTCTCAATCTTGAGGTAGTTGTTAGGAACAATCACAGCAACGGAATGTTCCTGCGCCAGAAAATCGGCCAATAGAAGCAAGACGTGCGTCTTCCCGGAAGCAGTAGGTGCTGAAAAGGTCCACACTTTCTTTGTCTCAGCCGCCAATTTCTTATGCAACTCACTGAAGAGCTTCTCCTGCTCACGTAGGAAGGAGCCATGTGTTTCGAAAATTGATGAGCGGCTGGAGAGCCACTTCAACCATTCCTTGTAAGAAGGTAACTTCTTCATTTGCCTATCTCGGGTCGTCTAGATATAGAATATCCCGGGAAGGTCATGCTTTGGAGGACCGTAACTTCTCACGTACTTTGCGTATTTTCTGAGATAGTACAGCGGAGAAGGGAAAGTTATTGGATGACCGCTGGCCCTGCCCATCATGGAAAAGGAGAGGATGCATCGAGCTATCTCGTCCGTGTCGAAGTCTCCTTGGATGTGCAAGAATTGTAGATTCATCGTAGTTGGGCATCCTCGAAAGTACGTACCGATCTTTCTGGAGGCTGTTGGTAGAAGGAAATACTCCCTCTCGCTTCCCTTCAGGATTATGCCTTGCGGGGCTTCTTCGTAAGCTTCGATCGGATAAGCTGGTCCACCTCTCCTCCTTCTTTCCCTCATCCTTATCCTGGGCCTATACGTCATGAAAATCCTGAGCGCATCGTTTCTTATTCCAGCGCAGGCGAATTCAACTTTTTCCTTCTTTTTCAACTTCTCGATGATCATATCATACAACTTCTCGATGTCAAAAGAGGTGAGAAAGAGAACTCTGCCGTAGTTTTCGATAAGACTGCAGATGTCATTTATCAGGACAGCGGCTTGGTCTCGCGAGTAAGACTTGGGCGTTTGAACAACCCTGCCCTTCGGGTCGACGGCGTTGAAATAATAGCTCTTAATCTTGGTCAACGGGTTCAAGTAAGCATAAAGGGCCACTACCCTCAGACCCTCAGGAACGTCTTTCAGTAGCCAGGGGTCTCCATTAAGCTTCAGATTGATCTGCATGACAAGTTGCATTACTGAGTCCGAAGTAGCGTTCTTGCTTGTTATGTGTTGGTGCAGTATTCCGTGCTCGTTTTGGATCACTTGCTTACAGTGCAGATTCAGCTGCTCCGAGTCGCTTATCGTGATAACTAGGTCGTAATCCTTGTAATTCTTGGTTTCGAAATCAACCCTTTCAAATGTAACGTCCATTGATGAATCGTTTCGGCTTGACCACTCTTTCTGTAACTCTTCTACAAAATCCTTTGTTGCCTTCTGCGCTATGTCGCTGTGGACCATCACGGAAATGTCGCCAACAGGTTTTGCAAACTTCTTGCCTTCGTACTTTCGGTAGAACGATAAGTCGTATGGAGGATTGAGGGTCATCGTCTTGTCCTTGAACTCGATCTTTATCTTGAGCGGCGGTTGCGCAATAGCTCCTACTTCCTTGGGCTCGAGTGAAAATTGGATCTTTCTGGGATAGACATCGGGTAGCTCCTTCCTCAGAACACTATCCACTTGCTTCATGAAATCGTATATCGATCTCTGCTGGAGGTTGCAGTTTGGGTGCAGGATGTCAAAGACTTGAGAAATCTTTGACTTCTTGACCCTCATGCTCAAGTCCTTGAAGGTGTGCCCAACGATTAGCACCTCTGGAACGTGAAGCTGTTTTATTATCTTGCCGTCCTCGGTCAGCAGGCTCCAATTGACGACAGGCTGTTTTGGGTCTAGGTTGGCTATCCCATGCCTCATCATGTGATATTCGCAGGGAGAAAACTTTTCTCCGGGAATAGGATCTCCTGCCCTCCTCTCCCAGCTGATTCGTTCAATTGCTATCGATTTTCCCGAGTACCTGTAAACGTAGGCCCTCTTTCCGATGTAAATCTTGTTTACGAGGCCCACGAAATCCTCGGGCGGATTGTAGAAGTCTATTTCTTTTCCTTTCACGAGACTGAACCATTGCGCAAAGATTTTCAGCTCGTTCAGGAGGTTTTTCCAGGACCTGAGGTCTATCTCACGATTTACAATGACGTGTAGCACGCCATCAACAACCCTGATGCCACGGTAGTATCGCTTCACGTCAACAACTCCTATTTCATCGCGCAAGGTTTCGTCAAAAAAGTAGTCTCCTCTCTTCAGAATATAAGGCGACAAGGCGTGAAACTTGTAAAAATCAGGAGAAAGGTAAGTAAGTGAGAGGTCGATCAGCCTATTAACAATCCTTCCGTATTCTTCCGTATCCTCAACGCTGGTTTCTTTTGTTTCCTCAAAGGCTAAATCGATCGTGTACGTGCCTAAGTTCTCAAGCTCTATCTCCTGCTTCAGGGCATCAGAAGGTATTCTCTTTTCTAGGGTCTTGATCCTTCCCTCATCCGATACGACCGCTGTTCGGAGCTCATTTGTCAGCTTCTTGGCCAATCTGCCCAAAATCTCATAAAAGCGACCTGCCCTCTCGTAGTTCGGCGAAACCGTTGGGTTGTACACATGGACCCTGAGGGGCTCACTCTTTGTAAGAGCGAAGAGGTTGGTGTTGTAGGTGACCTTGCTACTCATTTCTCACTCACCGCCCTCTTTACCACCTTTACCTTCATTCACGTAACTTTCAAGAAGCCCCCTAGCATTTTCCACGAGTCTTGCCGAAGTGATAGGTTCAACCTGCGCCCTTAGCTTGTCTGAGAAGAGCGGGTCCTGCTTCCGCTCTATGAACCTGCTGTCAAATACAACGCATACACCCGCATCGTTTTCCTGCCTGATAAGCCGGCCTATTCCCTGCTGTAGCCTCATCAGCATCTTGCGCTTGCCGTACCTCCAAGACTGCTGCCCATCCATGTAGACAGGGGGTTTAATGTAAGGAAGATCAAAGATAATTTCCAGCAGGAGATCCTGAATGTCTATTCCTTCCCAGAGCCTTGATGACGCCGTGGCCAAAATGATTCTAGACCTGTCGACCACTTCCTTCACTTCTTCTGACGAAAATGTGTCATCAATAAAGCCGACCTCCCGCTTAATTTTTTTCTCGATCACATTCTTCGCGTACTCCTGCCCTCTGTAATTCTTGAATAGCATGAGCGTTTTGACATGCGGTCTTTTCAAAAGCTCCAAAGTCAGATCGAGCGACTTCGGAAAAGTACCGGGGTCCTTGAACGAGCCTACATCTTCAACTTCAAAGATGCGCAGGTTTTTGAACCAGCCTTTAACTATCGGAGGCTCTTCTTTTGGAACTACCACAAGATCGTTAGGTGAATACTGTCTGAAGGTGCAACTTCTTGCATGGATAATAGGCTGGCCTGGAGTGCCGCTCGAGAAGATTACCATGGCATTGTCGAACCTCTGCCTTACTATTGCCTTTTGAAATTTCTCGGACAAGCGGGATATTACCTCAGCCCCATCCGGATCTTCCGGTGCATAATAGTCTTTCCTGATGTAGAATGTGTGCACCGTTAGTCGGACACAAGCATCTATAAAGTAGGCAATATCTTGGCATGCTGGCCGGTCAAACTTGTCTAGCGCTCCAAAGTGCTTCAGAAGCTCGACTTTGTCCGTAGTAATTACACGTTCTGCGAACCTCTTTACATAGTCCTCGCTAATTCTGGTGTTAAGTCTGTCAGGAGGCATGGCGTCATAGATGTCATCGAAAATCTCAACGAAGTTTCCGAGGAAGTTCTCCATAACTCTATCATCTTTGTACTTGTCGTAGAGACCGTTAGCCTTCCCGTACCTCACAGAACTTTGGAAGCGCTGTTCCACGGAGTTCTCAAAACCGTGGGAATCATCCACAACTATCAGGTCAAACTCGTTCGCTGGCTTGACCGACAGAAACTTTGCGAAATTCGTTATAACAAATCTGTCTTCGCCGTACTGCTTGTTAGCCTGCAGGACCTCGCACTGCAGGCCTTTCTTCTCGCACTCTTCGCGTTCCTCCGAACATATCAGATAGTCTGCACGTTCTCCTGTTATTGCGCAGTCGTACTCCTCGATACCATAAACCGTGGACGGCGTTGCATTACAACTGAAATCCCTGCTGCAGTTCTCGATCTGTCTTTGGTTGTCCTTAGTTGGGCAAAGTATACATACTCGAAGACCCGCGTTCAGCGCATTACACACAATCGGAAGATACGTGTACGTCTTCCCTGTGCCCGTTGGCAACTGAATTATTACGTCTCTCTGCTGATTCAGACCATCGATAGCCTCTCTTACGCAGGTCTCTTGGTATGGTCTCGGTTTCTTCTTCTTGTAGGTGGCCATCGCTTCTTCGAAAGAAAAAGGACCCATTCTTATTCTCCATAAGAGCTTTTCATTTACAGTGATAAAAACCTACTTGTGGTATAAAATAGCATAAATGCAAACTTGAGAGATTTAAAAGAAGATTTGACAAGTCTTGAAAGGTTTCGTGACTGGTTGCTCGATGTGTATCCTTCCCGGGTCTAGTAGTACCGTAGTGATAGAAGACGCTTAAGTCAAAGAACAAAGTAAGCCTGTTAGAGCCGATAAGCCTTCGCATGCGGAGGAAGTGAAAGAAGACGTAACAGATTTCAAGGCGAAGCTCAATGAATACGGCTTTATCCGTGTGTCAAAGAAAGCGGTGCCGTGTTTCCCATTCAACGCTGAGGAACCTTTAATTGCGCGCATTGAAGGAGATGCGTTGGTTATCAGGAAGGCGTAATCCCTTTGCCGCTAACGAAAAGCAAGGGGCATACTACAACAACAGCAACCCTTAATATTCCAGAGGCGTTTAAGGGGTTATTACCTGTGGGGGAATATGAGGCTGATCTGGAAACCCTTGATGGAATTCAAGCGATTTTCATTTACACGAACAGGACCTTTTCTTTATTGCTTCCACCTTAACTTCACGAAATTTTTTTCTCAAATTGCCAGCCTAAGAGTTGGTTCTGTGATAGAAAAGTTTAAGTGGATGCCAGCTAAACTCCACAGTTTTCCTGTGCACTCATGGTAGAGAAAGGATGCAACTCGACCTTCAGCTCTTAGGTATAATTCTTGCTATCAGCGTCATTATCATATTGGTTATGAGGCGGTTTAATTACGGCCTTGTCTTAATTTTTGGTTCGCTCATTTTAGGTTTCTTCTTTGGATTTTCCCTCAATGATTTTGCCCAGGTCTTTTTATCCACTCTCACGGACCCCGTCACGTGTGAGCTTGCGTTAGCGATCGCCCTGATCCCTATTCTGGCGTTTTGCATGACCGAGACTGGAATGATTGAGGATTTCCTCGAGGGCCTAAAGGGATTTGTTTCAAGTGGGTCCATTTTAGTGGTGGTTCCAGCTATGTTGGGAATGCTACCGATGCCTGGTGGAGCCCTGTTTTCTGCGCCTTACATTGATGGCGAAGCTGAGAAGATGAGGATGGGACCCGACTTAAAATCCTTTGTTAATGTGTGGTTTCGCCACTGCATGTTCCTCGTCTATCCAATGACCCCCACGCTGATTCTAGCTTCACGTCTCAGTGGAGTAGACCTATTCCATCTAATTCTTATACAGATTCCAATATTCGTCATCTACCTGTCAACCGGCTACGTTTTCTCCATCCTTTCCATCGGGTCACATGATAAGGGGGTTAGGGATGCCGATTTCCACAGAATCATTCCCCTCTTTATCAGCGTATCACCCCTTATTCTCGTGATCCTGTTAATGGCCTTTGGGGTGCCCTTGGCTCTAGCTTTGATTATGGGAATTGGTTTAGTCTTTGGGCTTAAGAGAGTGAACTACAGAAAAGTGTTTCCCTTAATGAGGCGAGGTTTCAATTGGAGGCTCGTCTTCGCCGTTTTTGGGATGATGCTATTTAGCCATATGATTCAAACTTCTGGGGCCATAAACGTAATCATATCTTACATCGGGCAAGCTGAGACCTATCCGCTTCTTTTCTTGATTCTCTTCTCATGCTTTGCAGGGGTTGCTACAGCCCAGGCGTCGGTTGCTCTGGCAATAGTGTTCCCCATGGCCCTTCAAATGCTTGGCAACCCTACTCCAGTCGTGGTTAGTATACTGTATCTAACAATATTTTTCTCCTATCTTGTCTCGCCCATGCATCTCTGTTTAGTTCTCACCGTGGAGTATTATAAGGCTCGCTTGCAGGGAGTTTACCGTCGGCTGATTCCCTTATCATTCTTCGTCTGCTTGACTGGGCTTCTATTGGCCTACGGTTTACTAAAGCACTTCTAAACCAGGATTTCAGCAGGAAAACGCCTTAAAATCTTTGCAACGTAATCACTGAAACATCGGTTATGGGCCGGTTTTCATTGTTTTTTCGTACATTTTTTCAAGTGTCCAGCGGAGGGTAGACTTGAGTTCTCGTGATCGGTCGGGGGTGATGTTTCGGATGGTGATTTCCCGGACGATGTCTCCTTCTCGGGTAATGTGGTAGGAGAGGATCTTGTCTGGGCTGATTTCCCCTCTGCTCACGGCTTCTTGATCCTTCTCCTGCATCTTTGCCAACACCCGTTCCACGAGGAAGGCCATGAAAGGTGGGGTATTAACGTTGAATTCCTTGTCTTTAGCGAGCACAACCCGCATCGATTCCTCTCCAACATGCAGATCTGCCAGAAGGTCACCAGTTACCGTCTTTAATGGGACAACTCTTTCATACTCTATGACAGGTGGGGGCGCTACTTCCGTCAGGGGAGGAGCCGGTGGAGCCGGCTTCACGATTTCTGCTCTCTTGAACCCCTTTTCCAACAACGCGGCGTTAATGAAGTCAAGTAAAAGTTGTAACTCTTCTAGTTCAGTTTCCACTTTGTGTATGCGTTTTTCCAGCCGGGCTTTAAACTCAATCATTTTCTTTATTTTTTCCTCTTCCTCGGTCATCCTTTCCCTCATGGATAAATGGTTTGTGTTCCTTATCAAGGCTTCTTTAAGCTGTATATGAAACAAGTGGTGACACATTTAACTAAGCGGTTAATCCATGAAAGCTTTACTGAATAACGCAGTGATGGGAGTCGTAAAATTGATGAAACTCGGTGAAAGACATGGCAGAAACCATAAAAAGGCTGAAGGATATTCAACTTAAGATGTCAAGATCGGCACGGAGAAGTTTAGGAAAAAGTAGGACAACGAAAACTTTGAGATGGTGATGATCTTGACTAGGATGGGATGAATGGAGGGTGGTGAAATGTACGATTTCAATTTCCTCGTTTCTTTTTCATGGGGCCTGTACAGAAGGGCGAAGGAAGAGATCGTGTATATCTTGAAACTGCTGGGCGACGAGAAACCCCTCGTGAAGCCCACAATTGCGGAGGGAATCATCGGCGTAAAGACCAACTTAGACCCACGAGAAGCCGTCCAAGGGCTTCGAATGCTATTCGATAAGGACCCCCTCAGCTTTCAGCACACCCTAAAGTGGGTACCGGTAGACCTCTGGACACACTCGGATATGGAATCCATGAAAGAGGCCGTTGTTAAGCTGAGAAACAAGATTCAGGCGGGTGAACGATGGCGCATGACTGTGGAAAAACGCCGATACACACAATACCACAAGACTGAAATCATAAGGGAACTCGCTAACCTCATCGACGAAAAAGTGGACCTCGAAAACCCAGATAAAATCCTCCGCATCGACATCATAGGCAAATACGCGGGGTTGTCGATCCTAACGCTACAGGACATTTTCTCCATAGCAAAGCCATTGCTTTGAAGTCAATGCTAAAGAAAGAAAACGCGAGAATCTTAATGCTCATAGAGCCAATTAGATCACTTGCTCCAATATCGTACGACTCCATGAATTATGGAGTTCATTTCTATCTTGATTCTAGGCCAGATTCTTGAGCCTCTATGAATGCTTACATGGTCTCCAATCTCGCACTGGGCACCGATAACAGACATTTCCTTGATCTTCACCCCTGAACCAACCCTACACTTCTCAGCCACAATGCAGTGACTCAATCCCGAGGAATCGCCGATGGAGGTGTTTTCATAAATTATAGAACTGGTGATCCTCGTTTTCGCCGCAACCTCGACATTTGATTCTATCACGGAATGTTGAGTGACTTTAGCGTCTGCCTTAACAGAACACCGGTCCCCGACTATCGCTGGGCCTATAATCACGGCTTTGGGCTCTATTCTGGTTTCTTCTCCAACCTTAACCCAACCCTTAATTGAAGCATTACTGACCTCGGCAGTCTCTGAAATCATCCTGCCACGCAACTTGCTCAGCATCCAGTGAACCGCCTCCATGTAGCTTTTGGGGTTGCCGATGTCGACCCAAAACCCTTGGGCTGGATACCCGTACATACTCCTCTTCAACCTCAGTAGTGTTGGAAAAACGTCTTGGGCGAAATCGCACGCTAAACCACTCGGTACATAGTCCAGAATTTCGGGTTCCAGGACATATAAACCGGTGTTGACGAGATTGCTGAAGCGCTCATCGCATCTGGGCTTTTCTTTAAACTTGATGATTTGGTTGTTAGGGTCTAACTCTGCGATTCCAAATTGTTGAGGGCTTTCCTTTGGAATGAGGGCTATTGTGCCAATTCCGCCTCTTTGTTCATGGAAATGCAGCAGTTCCTTGAATTTTATGTCCGTTATGTTGTCTCCCTGGATCACTGCAAAGGTTTCGTTCAGGTATTTTGCTGCGTTCTTCACGCCTCCAGCGGTTCCTAAGGGTTTCTCCTCTCTAGGATAAATCAACTTGACGCAAAATCGTGAGCCATCGCCGAAATAATCCATAATCTTCTCTCTGAGGTAATTCGTAGTAACCACTATATCATCGAAACCTTGGCTGGCTAGGGACTCGATGATATGGTGGAGAACAGGCTTTCCCGCTAGAGGAAGCATGGGTTTAGGCGTGGTGTAGGTGAGCGGTCTCAGCCTGGTTCCATGCCCACCAGCTAATATAACTGCTTTCATTTGTCATTCGCTTTTTATATCGGAGGTACGAGCGGAGTATTTTGGGTAGGATAGTGAGATGAGAACTCTAAATCCCCTCGGCGGATAACTTGTAAGCTGGTTTGATTTCAACCCCCCATTTGCCCTCTAAGAACCTTTCAAACTCTTGAAAGACTATGCTATCTGTTTCGTTTAGCTTTAAGCAAAGCGGCTTGCCCTCGTACACCCAGCTTAAGTCATATATGGCGGTTCTTTTTGAGAGTTCAGGGTTTTCCGCAACCATTTGCATCATTTTTTCAGGTGGAGCCTGTGGAAGCAACCAGGCCGTGTAAGAAACATCCACCACCTGATAAGAGTTGCCCTCGCGAATAGCACACCTATGCCTCCTGGCAACCTTTTCAAAGGTTGAGGGACGAATCATTTGAATCCAGAGAAGGTTGTGATATTCGTTGCCTACCTTAACCCAGTCTTCGTGTTTAGAGGTTTCCCACCCCCTTGATTGACAAAGATCCTTAAAATGCTTTAGAAGCTCCCAAACCTTCGGGATAGTTAGGTTAATAGTCACAGATATACCAACGTGATAATTGTTCTAGAAAACTATTCTATACCTTTAAATTTAAGGTTAATGGACAAATTTGTTACAAAATTGACGTAAAAGAATTAATTTTTTGAAAAAATGTAGAAAATAAAATCAAATCTCTACAAATTTCCAGTTCGTTTTCAGCCTTATCCGTAGGATTAAAGTTTATAAATTTGACGAATGTTTGCGAAAATTTCTACATTTTTCCGGCAATAAACGATAAATATGGAATGATGACCCTACTTGTCCTTAAGGATTCGAGAGATGAAGATAAAAAACAAAGTAGTAACCTTAGATAACCTGGACTGGGAGATTCTACGTGCTCTTCAGGATAATGCTAAGCAGACATATACGGAAATTGGTCATCGTTTAAACGTAGCGCACTCAACCGTTTATGACCGCATCAAGAGGATGGAGAAGCATGGCATCGTTAAAAAATACACCACAATTATTGACCTCCAAAGAGTCAAAAGGGGATGCATCACCGCCATTTTAACAATATTCACGGATCCAAAGGAAAGCGAAAACATAGCCATGAACTTATCGGAATTCAAAGAGGTTTTAGAGGTTTTCACATCACTTTCTGAGGAATTACTAATCATCGCAAAGGTGGCCGCTGAAGACCAGGATAAGCTTCATTCATTCATCGCCCAGTCAGTGGCCCCCCTCCCAGGGGTATTGAGGATTCGAACATCGATTATTACGAGAAAGTACAAGGAAGAAGGTTTTGGATCAGTTCAAACTTTAACATTTCGGAAATAGCCTCTATATAGAAACTGGCGGGAATGGTGTGGAGAAGTTTTTCAGTTTTCTACTTTGGCCAAACCTGTTAACAATGAGAATAATCAGAATCGGAATCTATAATAGAACTTATTACTTATCTTCAATACAGATAAGAAAAGTTTAGAATGGAGTTACTTGAATGGTTTCATTGGCTTCGAGAATCTTAAGAAAACTCTCGAGAGAGGAGGCCTTCTACTTTTTTACATCCATCGGGAACTACACAGGAGAGAGCGCAGCATCTCTAGAAGAGTTCGTGAAGAAAACCGAGGAATTTGACCCCAAATCGCTGGAGTTTCACCTTTACCGAGGGGACTTTGAAGAGTGGGTGATCAAAATTCTTGGGGACGAAAGGCTGGCTGAGGAGATCAAAAACGTGCGAAGCCTCAGTCTCACCGGAGATGCCCTACGAAGTGAGCTTTACGGCGTCGTTTCAAAACGATACGAGGAACTAAAAAGAGGGCTTCAACCTTAGTCAGGCTTTAGCGTCAATGTAGAATGATGGGAGATAGCACATTTTGTCAAAAGAAGAAAAATCGTTTTAATCTATCGTCATAATTAACATGCGGTCTGTGGAATGACATCAACTGCGGGGTGACCGTTCACCATTTTTCCTTGATTATAGGCGCGTTAAGGCCAGCACGCCGTGTTATCGGGTGCGTTCCATGCTCCTATCCCTCATGAAACTCCACACTGTAGACGGAATGACCAGATTGTTAGATCCAATCTGGTATAGGGACACGGTGCTTCTTTAGAGTATCCTTGTAACACGTGATGAGTTCCTTAGCCCTTTTCTCAGTCTCCTCAGGTTTGAATTTCTTGCAGTCGTAATTCAGCGTTTCTTTTAGGATGTTGTATGCTTCGTCGGTAACGACGAGCGTGCCGTCGTCCTCGATTTTTTCGATGCCGTCCCATCTACCTCCGCGTTCGTTAATTCTTACTGCTTCATCTAGAGTCAACTCTTCAGGCAATACAACTTGAGGTTCAGCGGTTAATCGAACTGGATATCCACCGGGCAATCCGGCTGGTCCCGGTGAATGGCTAAGTTCACCAGTATTAAAGTAGACCCCCAAAGCATTCTTTACAAATGACTGAGCAATATCGTATTGCGGTGGTGCTCCCATCAAAGCCTTCGTCGGCCGGTAGAGGGTCGGTACGGTTTTGCGGATCTCTTCAATACTGAACTGACTAGTAACGTCCTTGTCCCGCACAACGATCTTATAGTAGAATGGTGCTTCTCCCACGCTTGAGATTACGCCATGATGGCAAACCAAAAAGAGCAGTACCTCACGCATCGGAATACCTAGTTTTTTGGCTACGTACATCTTTATCCGCGGAGTTAATAAATCGAGATTACCACCTCCCAGAGTTACGGGTAAGCCCACCCTTGCCAAAATTGGATTTACTGCATCTGCATAAGAGCAGTTTATTACCTTAGCTTCTACGCCAGACTTCTTTAGGGCTTTCATCAAATTGTAAGTTAATGTTAGGTGCGTCGGAATCCAAGGTCCCAGTCCAGCTTTAAGAATCTGGTGAGAGATCTCTACTGGAAGCAGATGAGGCAACCACCAAGTGCCCAGTGTTGATGCATTGATTATCATTCTAGGTTCGAGTTCCTTTAGGAGTCCCGCCGTGTCTTTCACATCGAACAAATCGATTTTTCTAAATTCAATATTAGGGTGTAGACCTCGTTGAGCGACGCCTCTTGCGGTGCATTCGGTTATTTCGCTGCCTTCCTCCTCTCTGATATCCGCGCAGACTATGTTGTTAATTCCAGGGGTAGTGGCGATTAGTTCCAATATGTGAGAGCCTAGAGCGCCTAAACCTATAATCAACATGTCTCGAGGCATATCCCAAACCCGTTTCTTACTCTACTCTTTCACTAATAAAATTTTACCACAGTTTCTTTCCATTTCTTGCGCCATAACCAAAAAGGTCCTAAGCACATCCACAGAATCTACGCAAGGTCTCTAGCCCGCGAAGAAAATTAGGTCAAAGCGTTAAGCCAAGCCCTAAAAACGTTCTGAGAAAGGAACTGCCAAAATCAAGGGAACCCCACAATGAACAGTTCAATTCAGTTGTGGACGCGCTTTAACTGGCTTTGGTACATTTCAATGATTTCCTTGACAGCGGTAGCGTCCTCAGCGGACTTGTCTAACCGATAGTTTCCTGTGAAACGGGGAAACCTGATGGCTAGCCCGCTCCCTTCTCGTATTACGTTCATGGCACAGGTGTGGATGGGGCTGAGGGTTATTTCAGCGCCGATGATTTCGATGACTACTTTGGGCTCAAACCATACATCCGCCTCCAGAGTAGAGTTGACTCTGGCGCTTCGGTGAGGTATCAGATGCTCTTCCATCATCTTGGGTATCTTTTCGAGGTCTTCGTCGGTGAACCCGGTCCCACACTTTGTAACAGTTTTGAAAACGTCCTCACTTGGATCGTAGCCAGCCAGAAGAAGGGCGCCGTAGGTTCCGGCTCGTTTTCCTCTGCCGTGGAACGCTCCCACTACAACGAGGTCCACGGTGTCAGTCATCTCGCTCTTGTAGTCGCGTTTGTATTTGATCCAGAGCCATCCTCTTGCACCCGCTTGATAAACTGCGTCTTCTCCAATGGATTTGCAAATCACCCCCTCGCATCCGCTCTCCACCGCCTTCTCAAAAAACCGCTCTAACTCGTCTACCTTGTCGGTGATGAGGTACTCCGCCACTCTGACACGGTCGCTCGGCTCGATTATCTTTTCGAGGTGTTGATGTCTAACGGGGTACGGCTCTAGGGTTAGGTCTTTTCCATCAGCCTGAAGTGCATCAAACATGAAAAGGGAAACGGGGTACTCCTCCATGGCTTTTTTGATTCCATATTTTCGTCTTCGGTGCATCAGTTCTTGGAAGGGCTTCATTTCCCCCGTGTCGGGGTCAATTGCAACACATTCCGCTTCAATGATAGCTTTCTTCGCCTTCACGTGTCTACTAATTAACTCAACCCCGTCAGGGTATTGACTGGTGATGTTTTCTAGTCGCCGAGAGAAGAAAGTCACGTCGTCTCCCTTTTTATGAGCTTGTATTCGCTCTCCGTCATACTTGAACTCGGCTATGCACTTTCCTCCGAGCTTCTCAAGAATTTCATGAGGATCACCGAGGCGCTCCGCCAGCATCGGTCGGATGGGCTCTCCAAGCGAAACCTCAAACTCTCTGATGCCATCCATTCCCGCTTCCACAACCGTCTTCGCCACTCTGCCCAGATCAGAAGAAATATTGTATGCTCTCTCTAAATCTTCACGAGCCTCTTTCCCACCACCGTACGCGATGGCTAAGGCGTCAAGAACCGTCATGTCAGCGATCCCCAGTCTCAGTTCTCCGGTGACCGTACGGACAATGTACTTGGCCTCTTTGGGTGTGGCGTTAGTTATGAGCCCCGCCAAAAGGTTGATCTTCTGCTCCATGGAGCCAGCGCCTGTGGTCTTCGCCATCTTGTCGAGGCTTTCGTAAACAATCTGGGCAGTCAACGGCTCTCGAAAAAGTGCGACTTGAGCCTTCCTCTCTAAAAATTTCTGAGTTGTCTCGCCTAAGTCTCCGGTTTTTTTTAAGTCGTCGCTGATATCCTCCGCACTTCGACCCGTTGCTCTAGAAACTGCTCGTATGGCTAATTTCTCTGCAACGCCGATCTCAATCCCAACAAAGTCTGGATATAATTTTCCCTGCGTTAAGTAAACAACCTTGTCGATCACGTCTCTTGGAGTTTCCTTGAGAAGCTCCACCAGATAGGCGGTCATTTCCAGCCGTTTCGTTGTGGCTTCAATTTTTTCATAAGCGTCCGCGATGAGCGAGTATTTCAAGATAAACGCTCTCCGCATTAATAAAAGTGTGCAGGCATATTAAAGTTACATGCTCAAGTTGGACTACTTCTCCACTGATCGCCCAAGCCACAAAGGGTCTGGTTGTGCCATGAAAACTAGGCGATAAAGGCGGCTAAGGCGAGGGGGCCTATTGATGAGAAAGTCACTTGTTGTCGCGGCAATTCTCCTTCTGATTTCGCAGTAATCCCCGCCTCTTTGAAATTCTTGTTCTAGAACGTCTCGTTGTGGATGATTTCTCTTATCGATCTTTTGGATCGAGCCATGGGTTTCTCGGCTGGGTGACCCACCGGAACTATGGCGACGGGCCTCACACCCCTGGGTATGTTGAGCACCCTTTTGGCCTCTTCCTCACGAAACGCCCCCACCCAGCACGTTCCAAGTCCCAAAGCGTGGGCAGCCAACAACATGTTTTGTGTGGCTGCAGCTGTGTCCTGTAGGCAATAGAGGGTCGCGCCTCGGCTACCATACCCCCAGCCCGATTGCATTTCGTTAGCGCAAACAACAATCACAACCGGTGCTTCCTCGATAAATCTTTGATCTAATGCAGCCATTGATAGTCTTCGTTTTATTTCAGCATCCCTCACAATGACAAACTCCCAGGGTTGAATGTTTCCGGCTGATGGAGCCCGCCTAGCGGCGTCTATTAACCTCTCAATTTCCTCCTCTGAAACTTCCTCGCTAGTAAAGGCTCTGATGCTCCTTCTACCCTTGATTGCCTCGAAGACATCCAAGGTCTTCATCCACCATTACCAATGTAATCATAACAAAGAATTTAGTTTTTGTGAGGGATAAAGTGCGAAACCGAGTTGCGCCGTGAAACCCTCCACTGTCAAGAGCACAAACAATGGCTGAAAATGGGGTTACAAGGGTTGAACCTCTGATTCGAGGCTGGGTTTGGATGGATGAAAGAGCTTTAAGCCAACAATCCCATAATTCGATTCGCTGGAGGTGATGAAAGTGTGGTTCCTAACCCTAATGGAGGTTCTTCCAGGCAGAGCCGGAGATCAACCCGGCTTCCTCAAGAGAATCAGATCGGTAACCCCACCCGCGGGCACCCAAATCCACGGAGTCTACTTCTTGTTTGGACGCTACGACGGGGCCATCCTCTTTGAGGCTCCCGACCTTCGAACAGCAAAAGAGTTCATCCTACGAATCGCGACGCCTGCCGTGTATAAAACCGAGACCCTGGGAGCCCTCCCCGCAGAAGAACTTTAACCACAAATTTAAAAGTAAGAATAGATTCTTATGAGATATAGAAAAGTTGCTAAACTGATTGAGGATTTCAGATTCGGGGGTAGTATATGATAAAAGCCTTTATAATGATAAAGTTAAGTACCACCGAATATATGGGCTTAACTAAGACTGTATTGGATGATGTCTCTAAAATACCCTGCGTAGTAAAGGCGTATGCCATTTTTGGGCGTTACGATGTAATCGCCGAGGTGGAAGTTAAAGATCTAAGAGAGCTTAGTCAGTTAACTCAAGATAAGCTAAGAGCCGTATCCGGCGTGCTCTCTACAGAGACATTCATATGCCACCAATGACGGTTTAAGAAGAGTAAAACAGCTTAAGAATAGATTTGGGAAAAGAATCATCAGAGATAGCATAATTTCCTCGCTTGAGGCTTGGCCGTTTAGGAAGTCGAATATTTTCGAACTTTCAGCAAAAAAGTCTTAAGTGAGTGCGTGCTCAATTCTGGTTGGATGATGAACACGAGAGTCATCAGAGCCTAAAGGCTGTGATAAGACCTCGACGGGCGATCTGACACCGCTCCATTCTTTACAAGGCAAAACGAGGAACGTCACTGCCACGTTATGACGAGGTTTAGAGGAAAATAGACGTTAGCTTGGTAATCCTCTGGCTTGTCTCTCTTGTTTTGTCTTCTTGATGGCTAGCTCAACTTGTTCTGCCGCGGTCCCCAAGTAGTTTCTTGGATCTAACGCTTCATCGACCTCTTTTTGGCTTAACGTTCTCTTCACGAGATCGTTTTTAAGGAGAACTCCCCTGAAAGGAAGTTTTTCAACTTCGCTTTTTATCGTTAAGCCTCGAATGAGCTCGTGAGCCCTTTGACGGTTCATCCCCTTCCTCGTTAAGGTCAGCATAACCGCCTCAGACATTGTTCGCCCTTGGGTTAATTCCACATTCTTCCACATCTCTTCCTTGTCAACGTAGAGATATGTTAAAACGTTCATGATCAAGGTCAGCATGTAGTCGGTAAGGATGCACGTTTCAGGGATTATGAAACGCTCCGCGGAAGACTGTGTTAAATCTCGCTCATGCCACGTTAGAATGTTTTCCAACGCCGGCACCGTAAGGCTTCTCATAATCTTTGCTAATCCAGAGACCCGCTCACAAATTTCTGGGTTGCGTTTATGGGGCATTGTTGAACTGCCCACTTGTTTTTCCCTTTCAAAGGGTTCGGAGACCTCTCCTATTTCCGTTCTCTGCAACTCTCGAATTTCGGTGGCCATCTTATCCAGTGTAGACGCTATTATGGCGAAAAGGCAGACGAGCTCCGCATAACGGTCCCTCTGTACGATCTGTGTCGAGATTTCTTCAGGCTCAATGCCCAACCGATCCATGACAAGTCTCTGTATCCTCATTGCATGGGGGCCAAAGCCAGCTTGGGTTCCGACGGCTCCGCTTATCTTCCCAACCAACACTCGTTTTCGGCACTCGCGAAGCCTTTCGATATGCCGGGCGATTTCCCTCATCCAAATAGATAACTTAAAGCCGAAAGTGATTGGCAACGCGTGCTGCCCATGAGTCCTCCCAATCATAATCGTATCCTTATATTCTTCCGCCTTTTCCATCAGGATCTTTTCAAAATCGTTAAGCCTTTGTTCAATTAAATTTATGGCTTCCCTTAGTTGCAGAGCCATTGCCGTGTCTAAAATGTCGGAACTTGTCGCCCCGAGATGAACGTACCCTCCGCTTGGTCCACACGCTTCAGCTAGCGCACGAACCACCGCCATCGTTTCGTGTTTAATTTCTTCCTCGATCTTCTTCACACGACGAAGATTAACATGATCTATTGTAGCTGTCTCCACGATTCTTTCAGCGTCCTCACGAGGGATATTCCCTACCTCACCATGCGCCCAGGCCAACGCGGCTTCCACGTCAAGCATCTTTTGAAGCCTATTCTCCTCCTCGAAAATTCTTCGCATTTCCCGCGTTCCGTAACGGCCAGTATCTACCGGAAGTATAGGCAATAGTGCTTCCTCCACACATCACATAGTACCATGCCAAAATTAACATTTACCAATTTCGATACTAAAATGAAGAGCGTGAAGGTGAAAGCTTTTTGCAGTAACGTTTAAGAGAGAACTTGTATCATTCTTAGACAGTTGGAGGAAACAAAATGCCCTGCACCGTTGTGATTTGTGGCTTCTTTGGAGACACTGGCAAAGGCAAGGTCATCTCGTATTTATCACTCAAAGACAGAACTGTGGTGGCGGTGAGAGCAGGAGTAGGTCCCAATGCAGGTCACACTGTGATCTACGAGGGCAAGAACTACAAGATGCGGATGCTGCCAAGCGCCTTTGTCTACAATAAATGCCGCTTGTTAATAGGACCCGGTGTTGTGATCAGTCCAGAGGTTCTCCTTCAAGAGATACGGTTAACCAAGTCTGAAGATAGGGTGGGCGTTGATCACCAATGTGCCATTATTGAATCTAGACACGTCGAAGCCGATAAAGGGGGGCATCTCGCCGAAAAAATAAAAACAACGGGTTCGGGTACCGGACCATGCAACGCTGAAAGAGCGTTGCGAATGGTCAAGCTCGCGCGTGACATGCCTGAGCTTGAGAAATTTTTGACAGATGTCCCCCTTGAGGTGAATACAGCGATTAGTAAGGGAAAGAACGTTTTGATCGAAGGAAGCCAGGGAACCTACCTTTCCCTTTATCACGGAACCTATCCCTACTGCACCTCCAAGGACGTGACAGCTTCAGCCGCGTGCTCAGACGTTGGGGTGGGACCCACTAAAGTTAGTGATGTCATCATTGTTTTCAAATCGTATACAACCCGAGTTGGTGCGGGCCCGCTTCCGAACGAGTTGTCGTGGGAGGAAGCTGAGAAGAGGGGTTGGGCTGAAATCGCCACAGTAACCGGAAGGAGAAGGAGGGCAGCCCCCTTCAATTATGAGCTGGCCAGGAGGGCGATCATGTTAAACGGAGCTACACAAGTAGCCATAACGAAAATCGACGTGCTGTTCCCAGAGTGCAAGGGGGTCAAGTCTTACGAAGGGCTCTCGCAAAATGCAAAGGATTTCATCGAAAAGGTCGAGAAGGAAATCAAACTGCCGGTGACACTGATCGGAACAGGACCAGAAGCCTTGGAAATCGTGGATAGAAGAGAGGAGCTTGGAAAGCTTTGAGCTTGGAAAGGCTTTTGTTGTCCTCACTAGAGGTGTTTTAGCGCGAAGATAGCCTTGTAAATTGGGAGGGCATAAACATGTCAAAGGTTGCCATCGAAATATCTGAACTCCGCGATAGGGACGACAAAAAAGTGAAGGACTTAGCCGAGTTTCTGGAAGGCAGAGTGAAAGCGAAAGTCGACATTCTTGGCGGTGAGATCACCATAAACTACGAGAAAAAGGGGAAGATGCCCTCAAAAGCGTACTTGCGGGTGCTTCTCCGAAAATTTCTGCATAAGGCAGAGCTAAAAGAACAGTTTCGCGTGATCTCGGGCAAAGAAAACGTTTTCATTGTAAAAGAGAAGCGAGCTAAGGTGGAAGAGTAGACTTTTAGCTGAAGTGACCGATCTCTTTCGCGTAGGCATCTCCACGGCGTCTCATCTAGAGATATGTTGATTGTGGACTCCTAAACCATAAGTGTAGGCTTCTTTTGTTCGGAGAGAAGTTAAGGTGGAATAGAAGCGTTATCGGGCCGTTAAACGCTTCCATACCTCTAAGAGGTACCCTCGCGCCGTCCATGTTTTCTTATGTGCTTTCTCGAGTTCGCCGATGTCTATACAGCTTTTGGCTTCTATGAGTAGGTCTTGGGCAGAAACTAGGGTGGGTCCGACTTCAGATTGTTTCGAAGGCAAGTCCAGCTTCCATGAAAACCTCTCAGCTTCTTCTTGCTGTGTGAGGAAGAAAAGAAAAAGAGCATATTCTATTTCAGCGGCTGCCTCCCAAACACAGCCCACTACCCCCGGTTCGTCCTTTTCCATCAAGGCTTTCATTGAATCCTCAAGACGGCTTATCGCGGATGTGATGGCCTGAGCGATTTTCTTGTTTATCATCTTCTATTCATTTCCCATTCGGTTCTAACCTTCTATAAATTGTCGCATATAAATTTAGCAAACGCTTACGCCCGCTAAGTGCGTCTTTTGGGAGTCATCTTGTAGATGAAAAGCCGGGAGTTGGTGCCCATAGAGTGAAAATCGCTTTTCTTGATTCCAGAACATGCAAATCATTTGAAGTGTTCCCTAACCCCGTACAGGTAGGCAAAGAATAAACCACTGAATAGCGAAACAAGCCCTATGAATGGTGCGACATTGGGGTCTGTTGCCACAGAGAAAAGTACAAAGACAAACAGAAGGCATGTCGAGACCGCCGTAACATACAAAGCCCACCTCTTTAAACGCCACAATCCATAGACCTGTGCAAAGCAGAAGAACGTCATCCCTCCGAACAACAAAGCACAGAGCACATTGCCAATAAATGGAGTCGCTGCTCTATGAAGCAAACTCACCAAACTGCCAAAAAATGTATTATCTTCTGTATGGGGCAAACTCACAACCCCCAATAGTTCGCCGACAAATCTCAAGGTTAATAGAAGAAGGAAAACGCCCACGATAGCATACATGAGTGCAACAGTCTGGGCAACACTCTTGACTTGCTTAACCTCATCAGTTTCACTCTTTTTAGACATTTTTCACACCTTTGCTTGCGCTGCCTCTGTCTTAAGCTCAATCGGTTCTTCAAATATACTCATTATTATGTATATTAACTCCACTGTAGGTTGCACTAAACTATTCAATTGTTCTAACTTATGG
>Ga0315314_1000273_pt1 | contig 65618 bp, 111 predicted proteins | sample TDP9_MG_FD_203631 | JGI IMG/M metagenome (GOLD analysis project Ga0315314, IMG submission 203631) | Freshwater sediment microbial communities from Lake Towuti, South Sulawesi, Indonesia - TDP9 | ecosystem: Environmental > Aquatic > Freshwater > Lake > Sediment | place: Indonesia: South Sulawesi...
TTTTGTAGCTACTGCTACTTTAGACGAGAATTTGGAGCTGCTCGAAGGCAACATCGAGGAAACTATCGTCAGTAACTTAGAACAGCAAAGTTTGATCCTAATCTAAACACACACATACAAACACACATATACAAGAGGCTGCCGAAGCTTGGCATGTCCTCTTGCTTTGAGTTGTTTTTAGCAACTGCTACATTAAGCCTATCATCTAAAGACTTGCTTCCCTCCTCATCTCTGACAACTCAAGAACGCGGTTGTCAGATCAGCACCTATCATAAAGCACTTAGTCCACTCGCAACAAGCGGCCAACCTTCACCTTTCGCCAGTGTTGGTCCTCTGTCTGACCAGGATGCTTTGCTTTACGCCACAGCTTTGAAAGACTCATTGGCTTGAGCCTGCGAAAACTACTCAGCAAAGCGCAGACCGGCAGGCATTGAGTGGCATGGAGGTCTATCACAATCTCTTCTGTTGTTTCCCGTGAGACGAGACGCCTCATGGTTTCCAAACTTTATAGTTCTCCTCGTCACTTTAAGATAAGCGCTGCCCCCAGTCTGGTTGTTCTGGCTTTTAAATTTTTAAGATACATAGATAAACATACACAGAAACAAATACAAACACACATAGACATACACATACAAAAATACATACACAAAAAGACAAACAAACATATATACACACACATATATACATACACAACACACACCACGAAATCCTCACAAACTTTATAAAGACAACTCCTGAAGAAGAGAGAGTAAAAAAGAGAGTGAGTGAGAGCAATGTCTGAAGAACCATCTGTTGAAGTCAGATGCCCAAAATGCGGAAGCACCATGACATATCTGCGCCTCTTAAAAAAAGAGATGGTGTGTCGAAAATGTGGTCACACTGGACCGCCAGAGGAATTCAAATCCGAAAAGCCAGAGGGGGCCAAATGATGCCAAGCCCAGAACAACAAAGACGGCTAAGAATCGAGGAACTTGTCAAAGAATTTGATAGTAAGGCAACTCCCTTAATTGACTCAATTTACAAAAGAGTGCTTGAGAAGTACCCTTTCCTCTCTCCAAGAATAACTATGGAATACACGCAGGCAGTCTTCAGAATACTCAAAGCCAAAGAAAAAGAGAAAAAGTAGCGCGAAGAAAAGATAGAATGGGAGTTAATTCTATGAGTGCAATGAGTGTCCATCAAAAACACATAGATACATTGCACAAGAAGAAAGTTTGTAGCAGTTGCTAAAAAGAGCCAAGGAGGGATTAAAAAGTTTGGTGAACGTTAGGCAAATCCGTGGTGGAGACAAGGAGGGTTTGGAGCGAGAGCTGGCTCGAATCCGCAGATTCTTCAATGAAAATTTGAAAAAGAATGAAACACTTGAAATCCAATGGGGTACAAAAGAAGCCTTCAAATATTCTGTGCCTATCACAACGACAAACTTTTACGAGTTCCAATAAGAGGTAGTTGTTACTTGGAAGTTGGGAAGTTTTGTCCTCATCTGCTCTTAGATAAGAAACAATGCAGTGCAGTTATCATGGTTGCTGGACCCAGAGCCTTTAAACCACACCAATACATGCCACTAACCGACTCAGAAATCGAAAAATGCAAAACAATCTTCTCCCATTGTCCAATCTTCAGAACAGAACAAGCGCGAGAGAAGTGAAATGTCTGGGGTTAAGCTCATACATAAATTCAGAACCTTGAAAATACAGAAACCCATAGATGTTGCTTGTCACGGAAATGGAAACCCACACATTGTTAAGATAGACAAATTCTATCTAATCAATAACATAGCGTATGCTTATTGCAGGGAACACGACCTGCTTTTCCACATTGATTCTAAAAAGAAGCCTTTAGAAGGATTCGGAAGGTAATGCCTATCGAAAGGTCATGGGTTAAAAAAAGAAGCCCTAAATGGGCATTTCTCAAAAATTATCTTGATGGAAAAGGCTATTCAGTTTACCCAACAGAAATCGCATGTTCAACCAAACACTGTCCAGATCCCGAAAGAAATTTTGTTGTAGATGTTGCTGCATTCAAACATGGATACTACTATGCCTTCGAATTCAAAAGCAACGGAGACCAAATCATCCGCGCCATAGCCCAAATCAAAAACTACGCTGTCAGTTTCGATTATGTCATAGTCGTCGCTCAAATTCCTAGACCACAAGATCTTTCTGTTGACCCTAAACGTGGCATAAGAATCCAAGACATGCTCAAACTCGGAGCTGGTTTATGGACCGTTCACTTTCCAAATAAACCATACCAACCAGACGCACTTCCCATATTTGTCGAAGAAATTGAACCCAAACGTCAGAACCCGCACCCTGAAAACAAAAAATGGATAGAAAACAAATTCAAACGCTACGTATGGGGTATTCCACACCCGGAAGATCCAAACCAAAAAACTATACAAGGGTGGCTTCCTCATGTATAAACTCCGTCTGTTTATTTATGAAATCTTAACATTAATAATTATGATTCTGGGCTATTTACGAGAAAAAATCTGTTTTCCAAACTTAATCCTTAAAAACAGAACCTTTCTGAGTCCAAGAAAAGAACTTGAATACTGAAAGGGAGACAAATTGAACCAATTACCCAAAAGGTTACTATTCCATAACTTCATATTTAGTTGTTGTGCCATTTGTTGGCGGAAGTATTGGTATATGAATATAGAATGTTGTTTTACCTTTTAACATACTTTCCCCCCAAAGCCAATGTGACCTTTGAATGAACTCTGTGCGTTCTTCAAGAATAAAAGATCCATCAACAATTAAGGCATTTTTGTTTGCGTCAAATTGCATCGTATATAACTGATTTTCAACTAAATATTTTACGATATATGTTTCTTTAAGATCGGTTTGAATTGTTCCACTTGCAAAAATGAATATTCCCGATGTATCCCGCCAGAGTATGCCGAATGGAGCGGAGACATAATAAAGATCATAATTTTTGCTTTCATAAGAACTTATAGATATAAACTGACATAGTAAAACAATAAGAAGAATACCTATTGCTCCTGCGCATCCCCCACATAAATGAGTTTCACCTTCAGTTATTCCCGAATCTTCCATATCTGATCCTGTTAAACCAAAACTCCATAATATAAATGATAAAAACCCACCTATAATAAATCCTATTAAGGAACCTATTAGCATAGTTAACATCATTCCTAAAGCGATTAACCAAACAAGTAGCCATTTTTTAGTCATATTTTACCTTCACCTTTTTTCCACAACTTGGGCATGTAGCTCTTTTCAAATTACCCTTGTAATTCCATTCGTGCTCACACTTTGAGCATTTTAATTGAGGCATAACTTGTTAGTAGTAGTAGAAACTATAAAAGGTTTGCTATATGGCGCTACCTAAACGTGTCAGCATTGAATTAACTAACCGTTGTAACCGACATTGTAAAGGTTGCCCACGCTTAAGAGGTAGTTAATTACCTTGGAAGCGCAACAAGGGTTGTCCGCTTTTCTATGCATGGCAACTCCTCGATAAATTAAAGAAAGCACTTACACAACTACTCTTAGACCTCGTGATAGAAGACCTCGAACAATACAAAAAAAGATTGGAAAAGAAAAAATGACTTTGTTAACTGCTGATTTGCTCGTTCAATGTCCTAAAACAAGGTCGAAAGTAAACGTCAATCAGCAATGTCAAGGCAACCCAAAATGCCAACACTTCAAACACATCAGTTATGTTGGTTCAAAAGTTTATATTGTGTGTTCTTATGGAGAAACAGAGAAAAAAGAAAACATCCTATAGAAAAATGGGTCGGGTGGGAGCTACACCGATACTCTGCCACCACCCTCTCGGTTCACCCACTGTGGCTATTTCCGACCCAGAACAGAATTTGCTTAATGAATATTTAAACCATTCCCTTTCAAAAAATACTTCATGAATAAGTAGTAGCAACTGCTACATAAAAAACAACAAACCTTAAACTATGAAAACACTAACAAAAGAAGCCGAGGAAGCTTAAGTGTGTCTCTGCTACGAAAAGGAGCAATAACACGAAAAGGATTCAGACCTACTAAACTTATTGACTCATACGGCACAGAACATTATAATTCCTCTGCCGCTCTTACTGAGGTTCATCCATCAGTAACGTTAACAAGTGCTATTGGTCAGGCTTTGCCAGCTTATGATAAAGATTACAAATTGACGAAGGTGAAGTTTTACTTAAGGAAATTTGGTTATCCTGAGGCAGTTTTAAGGGCTGGGTTATGGCTTTCTGATGGAGAGAAACCTACAGGTGCTCAATTAGCCATAAGCAACTCTTTCAACGCGGAGGACTTAACAGATGAGTTTCAACTAATAGAGTTCACTTTCCCAGCAGACCAGCAATACACAATGGCAAAAGACACACAATACGCTGTTGCTGTTTATATTGAAAGCGCCACACTATTGGATAGTAGCAACAATTATGTAGATGTCGAATACGAGTACGAAACAGGATCTCATGCGGGTATCACATTCTATCATTGGAGCGGAAACTGGTCTGCTGAGGCAGGCTCAGACACAATATTCTACCTCTATGGAGTTGAGGATTAGTTATGAGTAGTCACAGTTGTGCCACTCTATAAATAGAATACCTTAAAAATGAAGAGAACCAAAATATGTCGCGAAGAATCGGCGTTAAAACAATACCAAGTGTAGAGGGAAGAGAAGTGCCCATAGAAGGAAACTACTCAACATGGACTCAGAAATGGAAGCAAGCATACGCCGCTACTGAAGCTGATTGGAACGAACTTGTAAGTATAAATGAAGCCGTCGATAGAATATACATACAAAATATTGGTTCACTCTACGCTACCAGAAGGAGACTAGCAGACGGCTCTACCCCAACAGTAGCAACCAACATCCTTAATACTAATTCTTTCGGGGCAAGTCTTCTTGCTCAACCTTGGAGCGTTTTAAGAAAATATTTCGCCTATATTATAGATGAAGGCGGAGTGCCGAAACTCAAAATATTTCGATCCGGAAGTCTTGTCCAAACTATAGACCTTTCAGCGTCCCCAACTTTATGGACACAGACAACATTGGTTTACTATCTAAGTTTCTCGCCTGACGGAAAATACATTTTCATTGATAACACTGCTGCCAATGAATACGCATTGTTTCAAGGAAGCTAAGTCTTCTCAAAAACAAGAACAGTCTCAAACTTGTATACACTGTCAAAGTCGGATGGTAAAGGTTTCCCAAATCGTTTCTGAAATTGGAGCCTATAATTTGTGCGCCAGAAACTTTCAGTAGGCAACATAAAACGAATCCTTTTAACTAAACGAAACCCAACATGCTCACAAAGTTTAATCGTGTCACCAATCAAATCCACAACCTTCCAATTCCGAATAAAATTCTTCAAAACCACTATACAGAGTCCATTTGGTTTAAGCACCTTATACATCTCTCGATAACATTTTAGCATTGCCTGCAAATATGTCTCGCCCTTCTCATTACCTATATTCTCTGGGCTATCTGAGTATTTCCAGTCGATTTCGCCACAGCGCGCTTTTCCACCAACAATAGTCTTTGGGTCTAAACCAGCTCTCTGCATTCGCTCAGCCCGACGCTCAGGATCATTAGGCGCATTCACACTTCCTTCATAAGGAGGCGAAGTAACAATAGCGTCAACAGATTCTCCACATCTCAGATTCCCTATGTTAGCTTCACTCTGGCCATAACCCCCCACTTCACGCCTAAAATTAGGATCCCTTCTCGCAATACCCGACAACGTGTGCTGCTTAACATTAAACGTAGCCTCATACGGCGGACTCGTAATAATTGCATCCACATCGCTTTCATGTTCCAGATTCCCTATGTTTTCTGGGTTGTCAGAGTAGTGCGCGTCTTTCTTTAAACCTTTAGGGGATCTGCCGTCTATTCTGCCATGATTCATTCGGCGCCATTCAGCTTCAGTGTAACGTTTTCCTTGCCATTCAATGTAGCCTTTCTCTTTTAGCATCTGCTGAAAATAAGCTGTCCACTCTGGACTATTACTTGGAACCTGATGAATATTAGCGTAAGGCGGACTCGTAATTACTGCGTCTACGTTGCCTGGCGGCAAATTCCCAATATTGTCTGGGCTTTCTGAGTAACCGCTACGCATACGAACATGAGAAGCCAACCGACCAGGAGTAGCAGAATAATTCTTACACTTTTCAACCAAAGCCTTAGCTTCCTTCTGCTGATCAACTTCACTTCCTTTGACTTGCTGAGCATATGGCGGAGACGTTAAAACTGCGTCAACCTTACCCATCTCTAAGTTCCCTATATTGCTTGGGTTGTCTGAATATTTGAACGGAATTTTTGACTGAGCAATTTTCACAGCTTCTCTCAGCTTTTTCACATCATGTGCAAACTCTTCAACTGGTATGCCGCTTAGTTGTGAAATCAAACCTTGCATGTGAGGAGAAATGCCGCCTTCCCTCGACTTAGCAATATTCGCAAACGGAGGAGAAGTAATAACCGTATCAACTTGCCCATGCTTGAGGGAAGCAACATTTTCAGGACTTAATTCAACATGCTCTTTCTTTTCCCATGCTTTTCTTCCCTTAAAATTCTTGCCGAGAACCTTAAGCCCATGATTATAATGATGTTCTCCCTCGCTAAAAGGGGGCGATGTAATAACTGTATCTACTTTTTCGTAGCTCAAATTTTCAATGTTCTTAGGGTCATCTGAGCAAGGTCTAGGCATCGCCTGAATTCCTCCGAAATCTCTTTTTGGCTTTTCACCTTTTCGTATCTTCGCTAGGATGTTTCTTTCACCTGTAAGACCGCCCTTAGTGCGAGCGAATGGTGGGCTGGTCAAAACCGTGTCTACTTTTCCCAATGGCAAATTCGAAATATTGTCGGGATCATCACTTAAAGGTCTATCATGACGTTCATGAAGCTTCGTGTCCACCCCATGTTTTCCACTGTAACCCTTCTTAGCTATGCCACTACCGCGATTAGCCTCACCAAAAGGCGGCGAAGTAATTACGGCGTCGACTTCACCTTGCTGCTTCAAATTAGCTATGTTCGCCGCATTTTTCGGGTAACCTTGCCATGACTTCTTAATGAAACGTTTTGTAGCCTCTAAACTTCGTCCATGTTTGTGAACCCATTGTTCTTTAGCGAATTTTTCCAAGTCTTCTTCAGACTTGAATTCTTTAGCAATATTTGTTGATGCGAAGGGCGGGCTTGTAACAACAACATCAACTTTGCCATGGTCTGGAAGGTTACCAATATTAGCCTCGTCTTCACTATACTTTCGAGCCTCAAGCTGAGACTCACCCATAAAACCCCCAAAACGCTCACGAACCTTATCACCACCCGCATGTTTACTAACGGAGCCGCTGTAAGGCGGCGAAGTCAAGACAGTATCAACCGATTCACCATGCGGCAAGTTACCAATATTTTCTTTGCTCGCTGAATATCTGCCGGGGTCGGGCGGTCGCATCGGAAATAATTGTTTTCTCCTTTTTTCTCTCTCAATTGGTTTAGACGGGTCCTCATCAGCTTTCCAACCCCCAGAAGCATAAGGCGGCGAAGTTACAACTGCATCCATTTTGTCTTGTATCAACTGCGCTAACTGACGACTATCACCTTTAACAACCGCAGCCCGACCCAACCGCAACTTAAACCTACTCCTCTCATTAATTTTCTTAACATTCTCTAAGTTGCCTTCAATAAGCTTACAAAACTTCTCCTCAATATCCACACCAACCACATTCCGACCCAACAACATACCCTCAACAAGCGTAGTCCCAACACCAGCCATCGGGTCAAGAACAACATCGCCAGCTTTAGTGAAGGTAGTGATAAGCTTCCGAGTTAGTAATGTGTTCATCTTCGCCGGATGGCTGACTGAATCGGGCGTGTACCAAACACGCTGCTTCTTAGAGCCTATCTTCGGAAAACTCCACACTTCTTCTTCTATTTTTTGACTTTTCTCTTCAGTCAATCAGCATCACCTCAATTCCGTAGCTCTTCAAAAATTTCTGATCTATTTCCCTTAATTTTTTGGAGAAGTGGCTTGGAATAGCAAGAATTAAACGATATTTCTTAATGCCAAGCTTAATACGCGTATTCGATTCGAAATCTTCTATGACGTATTTGTGAAAAAGCAGTTGACCGACACCTTTTAGAAATGACGAACTCCAACTATTACTTGAATCTTCTAGAAAAGTCTTTACTTCAATTATCACAAACTCGTCCTTTTTGATTGCCGTCACATCGGGAATACGATGCGAAAAGGAACGGCCAGGCGCCCATCCTCTTGGCACAGACCTATACAAACGCGGATTATAGCCTTCAGCTTGCAATTTTTCGTTTAATTTCTTACAAATTTCGTCATGCAACTTCGTTTTGTTTTCCATCACGCAATCACATCAATAATAAATTTAGCAAAACTTTCTAATTGATGCGTAGTTTCTATACATTCAGAATTAAGAGGACAGTCTCCACAATTCATTGCTTGGTCCCTTCGCACAATTAACTTTGGTAAAATCTCTTCTATAAAAAGTTGTTCAATAGGACACCTTTTAACTTCTTTTGGCTTCTTTTCTTCTGTGAAATTCTCCAAGCCTCTTGGTAAAACTATGCTTCGTATATCTTTCCAGGTTGGTGCTTTTGTCCCAGGTGACAAAAGTTTGTTCACTTCTTCATAGTAATCTTCAAGGTTAGGATATTTCTGAGCGAATTCTATGCAAAAGTAAAGTTCTCGCCAACCATAGTTAAGTTCCTGCGCAAGTTCCTTCATAAAGTTTAAAATATTGCCGTATTCAGGTTCTACCTTTTCTCTCTCCTGTAAAATTCGTTTTCCCATTTGATGCTTAAACGGTAGTATAGCCTTCTCTTGTTCTATCAAAATCGCTTTCAAGTCAGCAACTAATTTAAGATACCAAGCTTTCTTCTTCCCCTCTTCCTGAACAGTCGCTGCCAAAGGGAACACCAAAAACTATATCTACTTTTTGCGGCTTTAAACTTTTCTCAAGCCTTAGCTTCACTTCCTTCCAATATCTTAATGCGAGCATAAAGATGTTGGAAAAGAAATGTTGGCATCAGCTTTCACATCCCTGAAGTGAGGTGAGGGGCGCTCGACGCGTGCCCCGTGCGTTTACGGGGCAGAGGCTTCATGGATGAGGAAAAACTGAAAGAGGATCTTCATTCTCCTTCCTCTCACTCTCGTCTTCACCATGAAGCTTCACCATACAATTTATATGTATGATTTATACATATAATTCCCACAATTTCCCACAGGAGATAGAATATGTGTCCAAGAGGGGAATTTAAAGTCTTATGGGCTGCTGAAGATTCTGTAGCTTATGAAATCAAAGTAGCATCGGGTAGTCACAGTGAGTTAACGGTCACTATCCCAAAAACTATTGCTCACTTATTCAAGAAACGAGAGCGAGTGAGGGTTATCATAGAGAAGTTGAAAAGAGGAGGCGCTTAAAAAATGCCAAAACAGGATCTTAAGCCTCGCGGTAAATTTGATGCGAAGGGAAGACTCTTTATTCCACAGTGGATTCGTGACCAAATCGGCATCAAACAAGGAACAATCGTAGAGATTGAGGTTTATGATGGCAAAATTCTACTAACACGGTTGGGATAGAAGTGATGGATGATAAGGTGATTAGAGCTAAGATCAAGTGCTGTAGTTGTGAAGGTTCTCTTTTGGATAGTAGTCGTGTAAATATGATTTTACTCATGAAAGAAGTTGAGTGGCAACACCCGTGTTGGGGTAACATTCTTCTTGGTGTCTGGGGTTTTGCTAGCGCTGTAGTCTGTGAAAAATGCTTGCGAGAGAAAAAAGAACCCAAATTTGCTGTCGAATGGAACAAAGACTTGAGCATAGTCAAGTATCATCCAGTTGAACAACTTAAAGATGTGCCAGAAGAGATTTTTAAACCCTTAGCATGGCTTGAACCCGAACTAGAACCATACAGACACAAAATCGCAGGTTAGTAAAAGAGCAACTGCTGCAAAATGAGGAACTAAAAAGTGTCTGAGGAATGGAGAAGAATCGCAGAATTTCGCCGATCCATTTCTTCTCTTCGGCTTTTTGTGACTGCTGATGCTGAAATTGAAATTAGGTCTGGACGCACAGTTCTTCATCGCGTTTCTTTATCTGCTCGTAATAGTCTTCTCTTAGATAGCACCAGTCTTTTCCCATGGCTGCCCCCGTCCTTCTCAGTATTTTTAAATAGTGTTGATCCTCAATGTCAATGTGAAGTTCAAGCTAATTATATAGAAGAGGTAACAACGCTTCCCCTAGCCTTAGACATGCGTTATCTTTATGGACCCATGGGTTTAGGCATACCTATGCTTGCAGTTACTGGGATGCCAATAGACTGGAGTCTCTTGGGAAGAGAAATTTCTGAAACTGCGATTAGAAGGCCATTATCAGAACTTGCAACGTCTATTCCTAAAGAGCAACTTAAAGAAGAGAAACAAGAAAAACCAATCCCAGGAATAACACGCCTTCAAGCTTTCAAGCGAGAACTAGAAGAAGAAAAACCGAAGAAAAAACAGAAACGTAACTTGCTCTCAAGATTAAAGCATAAAAGAGGTGAATAGAAGAAATGGTAGAAAAAACATTCATTGTTGTCCGTGCGGAAAGTTCTTTTGATGGTATCTTGCTGAATCTTAAGCCTATTGAGCCCACGCCAGACAGTGTTCATGCAATGCCGGTGCCACGAACTGAAGAGGCGAAAATAGCTACTGAAGTAGCGCAAACAATGGTCCAAACGTTAGCTACTCTTTCACCACCACCTCAGTCTTTCATGCCAGAATCACCTTTCATAGTAAAACTATGGCTAACTACTGAACAATATGAGAACCTTGGCAAACCAACAGTAAATGATAGAGTCAAAATGCAACTCGAAATCGAAAAAGAAGAAACTTAAAAGAGGAAATAAAAAATGAATTGCCCGAAATGTCGAAAGCCGATGATAAGAATTAAAGGTCGCGGTAGTGAATCGTATTTTTGCAATGACTGTGGTCACGGAATAATTAAGCCTTGCAAGCTTAGAGGAATTGTATGGAACGTTCTCTATGGCACAAAACACTTCCTCTCCGACTTTCCATACATAATGAGGTTGACAAAGCAAAACTTAATAGAATGGCTTTGGATGAGAAAGTGTAAGTAATGGCTGAAGAGAAGCTGTCACCTGAACTTGCAGAGGTTCTTGCATACTTAAAAAAGCGAGCTTGCGTTTGGGTTACGGTTCGTGATGTTAGAGAAGCACTGAAGATCAGCAATGGCGCCGCTCGGTACCGTCTTACAGAATTATGGCGCCGAGGCCTCATCAATAGATACCGTCCATACATGCTTACTCGTTGGGATCCAATTCGCCGAAGATGGGTACGCGTCTTTCGCATTTACTTTCATTATGTTCTACCGCCTGGACTCTACAAAATCAAAATCAGAATTTACAATGAAGAATATCGTAAGCCAACACCTCAAGGCATGTTTCAAGGGTGGTTCGATATTGACGCGCGATTAGATCCCGCAACAGGTCTAGTGGATTGGGATTATCACTTAACTAAGACTGAAGTCAACATCTGCCGTTACCATTTTATTGGATATTGGAAAGGCATGTCAAAATGGCGAAAACCCGGGGAATTAAGCCTATCATTTTTCATGGATGAAAGAATTAAAGAGAAAGGCATACCCTACGCAGAGTTAACACCAACCTATAAGCGTCCATACGAAACATATGCACCCAATATCCCAACAACATTCATAGAAAAAGCCCTCAAACTAACTATGCGTGACTTAATTATAGGTGAATCAAGTGTTGAGCCTCGCGCCATAACCGATCCAGACAAAGAGATAGGTGTCTTTTTTGAGCAAGTTATGATTATTGGACCCGCAGGCACAGTTGTATGGCAAGAGAGACGCGACAGATGGATATGGCGCCCTTCTAAAGAATTAATTGAAAGAGTGAAAAAAGAGATGGGCTACACATGACCAGTGAGTTTAGGCGTTTGTTTTTGGAGTTTGATGGTGACTATTGGCTATTTCGTAGCCACAAGCCTTTATGGGATGATTCCATAGAGATTGCTCGTATTGAGGCTCGGAGACATCAAGTGCTTTTTCCACAGTTGGGTAAGGCTGTGATTATGCGTTCTAACATCGGGCAAGGAAAATGGCACATACGCTTTCCGGATGCGAGACTCACTAAAGAACAAGAACACGTTTTACAAGTTGAAAGCAAAAGTCATAGAGGCTACATCTATTTTTGTCAAGAAGTAGGGGATTCAACCTTACGCGTCAGCACAAAAGACAAAGGAAAAACAATGGCGCCATACCTCGTTGAAATAATCGAGATGCATAAAGAATGACATTGAACCCCTTAATTAAATCTTGGGAAACACGCCGAAAGAAATATGGACCAAGTGGATTCAGTTTATCGTGGCGAATCAAACGAATTAAAGTGCAAGCCGCTAAGTGGAGGCAACCTAAATATCGTGAACAAATGAGAAAAGCCCATCAACACCCTAATCATCGAGATTATGTAGTCCATTTTGCTCTCAATCTTATGAAACGCGGATTTAGTTGTCGGAAGGCAGCAGTTGAAACCAGTAAAGCCTTTGACATAAAGCTTACACATGAAGCAACACGAAGATGGAAGAAAGACTTTTCAAAAGCAATAAGAGAAAACAGACCAACCATAATTGATAACCTCAGCTTAGAGTGTTTAAAGAAATCAAAAATATTTAGCAATTCTAACCGTTTACTCGTTTGTTCACCACTTAGTAGAAACCAACTTTCGAAAGATGGTATTCGTTGTCCAAGATGTAACTCACCTTTTGTTATAAGAGATGGAAGATGCTACACAAACCATGGAAAACCAAGAAATTTTATTTTGCAGAAGTTTAAATGTTATTCATGCTTAAGATATTTTACTATGAGGTGTTAAAAATGAGTAGCAACCGCTACAATCCAAATACACCTTGCTTCTCATGTCAATTCTACCGCAAATTAGATTTTCGCAATGGCTTCTGGGTCTTTCAGCTACCAAAACCACCAGACTTCGCAACAATACAAGATGAACACGCTTGGTGCATCATTGAAGTTTTAGACCGTTTCCCTCAACCTCTATATGAAGGAAAGACTTGCTCCAGGTGGCAAAGTAGAGAAAACCCAATAACGATGACTTTAGAAGATATAAAGAGACTTCATCCACTGAGTAAATTATTGTGAGGAAACAAGGAATGAGTAGCAAGTATAAACCTAAAGACCAATGCGCATGTATTGGATTCGATGGAAGCATGTTAGAACGCATCAGTAAAGTCTGTTCAGACATAGCAGCTAGAGACACAACTTTCAAGTATTCCATTTTAAACTCGAAATTCCCTCAATACACTTTCCTTTTAGTCATTTTTACGGGTCCTGGCAAAGAAGGTGCTGATCTCGCGCATAAGAGAGCTACTTGGTTAGTGAAGAAAGCTTTTCCTGAATTCAACTTGTGCTATTGGCTCAAATATGCGAAAGATGTAGGCGACCAAGCAGTTGAAAAGGTGGAGAGAACTTGAGAAAAACAGTTGCAGTTAACTTTCCGAATCTGCATAAAATATTATTGGCGTTAGGATATAGGTGTATTAAGGAAAAGCATTATCGAAGGGAGCCGTTTCACATTATATTGCATCCTAAAAATGGGCGTGTAGATATTCACATTCATGTTGACGTGTCGACCCCGTGGAATCCAAGCTTTAAGCATAAGAGTCGAAAAACAGGAAAAGACATTAACAGAGAATATCACAATATACTGAGGAGATTAAAAAATGAAGTGCACTAACTGTGGCTTTGACGAGCCAATAGACAAATGGATGGGGCAAGAAGAAAGCGGATTGATGAAACTACCTGAAGAGACAATTAAACAATACGAAAATTATGTTGACCAACAAAACAGTCAGAAACTGTTAAATTTTTTGCTAAATTCATGTTTCGCTTCCTCAGCCAATTTGGACTCATGCCCTATCACCAAACTGTTTTCATCTGTCCTAAATGCGGTGCAAAAGCATGAGCGCTGTCACATTAGTTCGTTGTAGCAATTGCTTCAAACACTACCCGGTGAACCCAAATAAGCATCTGGACCGCGACACTCGATACTGCCCTTTCTGTAATACACCGCGAAAAATTAGAGGAAGATTCGGCAATTTTCTACCAAACCCAAAATGGCATCAGCAGAGAGAAGAAGAGACATACCAACGCATAAGGATTAAGGAAATGCAAAGGAGAGAATCGAAAGGACCCGCCATAGCCATTCCAACGCAAATTCCAGAGAGCCTTCTCGCTCTATCCTTCCTTATTAGAAAACGGGAAATGGAGCTTAAAGAGGAGCAAACCAAAAAACGTGAAGAATCAGATAGCTAGAGACATCCGCAAACATTTACTCTTCAAAACGCCCTATTTTATCTGTTTAACCTACAAACTTGATAACCCACTAGACAAAGGTTCAATACTCGACATTGAAACGACTGGTATAGACCCTTTATCTGACAAAATCATAACACTCGGAATCATCAGAAAAAACTTTCTCCTCATCTACCAACTCATAAAAGAAGATTCTTACTGGCGTTTTCTCCAACTCTGCAAACGCATAGCCAAAAAACAACCCACCCCAAGATACGCCTACTCATCCCACTTTGAAGCTGACTTCCTAAACCTTAAAGACGACAAATGGCTGGACCTAACTCAATACTTCGAAGTTGACTACGACTATGAAAACCCATTTAGACGATATAGCCTCATAGACGTAACACGCCACCCCTTCCCAAATGAACCCATCGACATAGACGGCTCACAAATCCCAACAGAATGGCAAGAATACCTCAAAACCAAAAACAAAATTCACCTAACCAACATTACTTACCATAGCGCTTGTGACTTATTAAGAACAAAACAACTTGTAGACACAAAAGATATTAAGCTAAACATCTAAGAAGCAAAACCACAGCCCTAAATTGGAGGTGAGGCTACTTGGCAGAAGAAGAGAAAGAAGCCGAAGAGGAAGAAACGGCTGAAGGTGAAGAGGAAAAAGAAGAAGAAACTGAAGCTGAAGAGGGAGAAGGAGAAGAGGAAAAAAAGGAAGAATAACCTCTGAGGTTGAAACCTGCACAGGCTTCCAAAGACCCCCACACCCAGCATCAATAGTTTTAGAGTTTCAGCATCCAGATGGAACAAACACAGGACTCTGCCGAATCTGCGCAAACCGTTGGCTACTCTCAGAACAAGAGTGGCCACCTCCAAAGACAAACAAAACTGAAGCTAAGACATCTACCCAAACCAGTTCACAAATAGGGACTTAACCCTCATTTTTACATGCGTAATTTGTATGAAGGATGCGAGTTTTACATTAATCAAAAAAAATATATACACTTCAAGATTATATTAGTTGCGGGTTTAATATTATAGATAACAGAACATCGTAAAGAGGTTTCAGTCATGTGTCATCTCAGTAAACGTGAACGCGAGGTAATGAATATCCTCTTAGAAGGCGTAGTTCCTAGCGCCGCCGCTAAACAGTTAGGACTTTCCTCTGAAAAAGAAATAGGCGTTTACAAATCACGGGTAAGGCGCAAAATCTTCATAGCCGAGCAATTTCTTAAAGACATGAAACAATACCGCAAAATTCTCTACAAACCAAGAGAATATAAACCCACAGGGGGGGCATAAATGTCCTTAGAAAGTAGAGTCATCACGCATCCGATAGAACGGTCTAAAACAGACCGTTTTCATCCACAATTTTTTTAGCCTTAAACACAGTAGTTACTGTCTTAGGAGATAGAAATGGCTTGGGTAGAGTGTCCTAAATGTGGGGTATTGTATAAGGGAGAACATAACTGCTCTAAAAAAGTAGCAAGTGCTTCACGCATTCAAGAAGTTTGGCGTAAGTTTCAGCATGGTGTTCAGACTGGAATATATTCGGGTTTTGATATTGATGCGTGGTTGAACTTTGCTGAAGACGCAGGCATATCAAGAGTTGAAGCCCGAAAGTATTGGGAACAATTGGGTCCTAAAGGGTCAAGTTCTGTGACAGTTGAAGAGATGCGCAGGGCGTTAGATGATATGAAAAAACAGCTTCCATTCACTTCATGGGGGATATTTGAAGCTGCAATGTATGCTGCAAAAACAACTATAAAAGATGCTTCTCAAAGAAGAGTTTTCGTACAAGACTTTTGGGCTGCTCTAAATCGAGCAGGCTTGTTATTCACTACAGAACCTTTCCTCACAGAGGGTTATGTCTATATGGAGGCAACTTCAGAACATTCTAATCCCGGTCTGAAACCCATTCTATGGCATGGTATAGAGTATTTTGCTTATGGGAGCTTAGCAAGACCCTTAGAATGGTTAACGATAAGAGACGTTATTAAAAGCATTCCTCATACAGCCCTAACTAGATTATCCAGGTCTATTGACTATAGTTCTGCTGAACCCTACTTCAACATTGTATTATCGCTTCGACAACTTAGTGTTGAAGAAATCAAGGCTTTAGAATTAACACCATTGGAAAAATTAGCAACTGCTACTTCCAGTTCGAGTGGCTTTCATGTGAAGTATATAGACCTCACAACTGGCAAAACTCTTGAAAAGGACATTGCGGACAGAGAGCAAATTGACCTTTACAAGTTACAGCGAGAAGGCAAAATCTCAATCATAGACATCCATAAAGCGAAGAGCTAATCTTCTAGTTTTTCTTCGATGAATTTTTCTAGCCATTCTTTATCTAGGAATTTGAACCAAGGGTTTTTTTCTTTCCATGCCTTCCTTACTGTTGCCTTAACTTCTTCAGGTGTGACTCCCAAGATTCCATAGGCTTCTAATCCTGGCGGCGCCTGTGAATATATTAAGTCATCTATTGTTTCGTATAGCCGAATAGATGTTAGATGAATAATAGCATCGAAACGTTCATTTTCTAGAGTGTCTGTTCTCCAAGGCATGGTGATTCGTGGAGCTAAAAGAGGTATTGCAAACTCTATTCCAACTTCTTTTCCAGCTTCAATAGTTTTAAGCAACTCTTCATAAACTGTTAAGAAAGCTTCCCAACTTCTATAAGGCAACTTCATACGACTATTAAATGCCTCAATATATCTTCCAGGGTCTTTACCCATTTCAATTACGGCATTGGTGAAGTGTTCCCAGAAGATGTCTTGTTCTTCCCTACTTGGTGCACGAGGAAACCGCAGTGGACTCTTAGGCCTTAAAAGTGGAACTTTGCGAGAACCACTAACAAACTCTGGATTCGTAGCAGAGGACTCCGAAATGGGTTCTTTAACCTCTAAAATTTCGTAGTCAAATAAAATGCGCCTTCGAATATAGTCATCTATGAGGTCGGCGCGTCCTTCAAAAATAACGTATTCGCCGCGTTTATATTCAAGTAATTTGGCGCCTATGGGTTCTAGCATTACTTTTTCCCAATGCTCTTGGCCCCAGTAATTTTCTTTAGCCTTAACCTTCCAAATCGCAGTAGACAAAGAATCACCATTCAGAGCTAGAACTTGATTCCCTAATTAGTGAAGGCGGAAATCCTCTCTTTTTAGCTAGTTCTCTAAGAACACCCTCCGCTTCTGAAGGTGTAACGAGTTCACCCCACCCAGCTCTTCCTATTTCTTTCCACGCATCACCAGCCAAGTGAACATTCATCATTGCTGTTTTTGCAAGTTTTATTACTTCTTTTGGATCTGCGTAATCGGTAGCTATTGAGCCTTTTTCGCACCTTGCGGAGTATCCTCCGTAAAGGTTGTTTGTTATGTAGAAGGCTGTGTATCTGCATTTTCCAAGCACTGGTTCTTGAAATTCAAATGCCATTTTATTTTTCCTTCTTCCAAATTTTTAGCATTTGGACGATTATCTCTCGGTTGTCTTTATCTAAAAGCGCCCACATTCGCAACAAACCCATGTCTCTGAATTTAACCCATAGATGTGTTGCTGTTGGTTCTCCAAGCACTTTCCCCAAACTCTTTGAGGCTTCAAGGTATAAGCGAAGCCAATCATCCATGTTTATGTCAATTTCAAAAGCCCTTAAAAAGTCGAGAACTTCCATTTCTGAACGTGCGATAAACTCAAGAGGGCTAAGAAAGACACGCTTAACAGATTCACTTGAATGTTCCTCAGTTTCGTATCGAGCATATTTTTGCATTAAACGTTTCAATAATGTGGGAATATTTGCCATTAAAAGCTGGTTCTTGACTCTTGCCTCAGTGATGGCTTTATCTATCTCAATTTCTGCTCGAACCATTCGTTTTTCCCAAGCTTCTAATTCAACTGGTAAGCGAAGCTTTTCCTCAGTAGCGGTTGCTTCTTTTTTAGCGCAAGTGTGTTCTCCGCGATATAATACTCCACATTTTGGACACTCTATCCAACTCATCTCTATCCCTAAAAGTAGTTAGTGTTTTTAAGGCTAAAAGATTTCGGATAAAAAAAAGAAAAAAAGGGGGAAGGTTACTTCGTTGATATTTCGTAAACCTTGCCAAACAACGGCGAGCCTGCTCTTGCCCTCGACTTTCTGCGAATCTTGCCGGGTCCTTTGCCTTTGACTGCTGTTGCTATCGCGGCGTTTCTCCTAGTTCGTTCGGCTTCTCCAAGCGTGCCATGTGCAGCAGTTGTGAAGGCTGCCTTCACATCGGGGTGTCCTGCTCCAGGCGCACGCCTAGAGCGTGTGAAGAGCGTCAAATGTTTCTTGGCCGCAGTTGCCATTATCATGTTGCCCCCAGGCAAGGGGAGAGCTGCTATGAGTATTGCAGGGTTTACACGTGCCCATTTCGCTGGCATTTGTTTTTTCCTCAGTATCTTATGTTAATTTTTTAGAAATTAAGGATGTCGTAAAAACTTTTATTAATTGGGTTTACTATATGTCAACTTATGTCAACTCCTTCCGATGAGTCTATTGCTCGTTTCTTTATGGATGAAGGATGCGCTACTTTTGTTGTTAGTCAAAGAAAAGAGAGCAAGGGTCTAATGTCCATTTTAGGGTATAGAATAAGCCCACGTATAGCAGTGGTAAATACTGCTGAGATTCTTGTTCCTTTACAAAATTGGCTACGCCTTAAAAAGATTAATTTCCTAGTTACAGTCCAACAGCATGGAACTTATCGACCTCTAACTATTATAAGAATAGAACGTTTTGAAGATGCTAAGCGATTTCTCCATATAATGTTGCCTTATTTATTAGGTAGGAAAAAAAGTGTTTGCAAACTTATGCTTGAATGTTTGCTAAAATATGGTGGGCGAGAAAACTGGAGTGATATTATGCGAGAAAAAGTCGTGCGAGATAAAAGAACAGGTAGGATTTTAACTATAGATTGGAACGCTAAAGAAGAGAGACAGAGATTTTTAGGGATTATGAAGTATCGAGATAAAATTTTAGCAATTAATGGAGGCTTTAGGTCAAAGTATAATTATGCTTTTTTCCTAAAACTTTGGGGAATGAAAGATGTCAATTGGGAAAGTTCATCGTGTTAAGGATAGGAAACAGTTAATTAAGCATTATAGGATTATTCCTTATAGTGAGCTTGTTGATGTTCTGAAGAAGGATAGTATTGCCTTTTTTGAAGACTCTGCTGAGCAACGGCTTAAACGTCAAACTATACATAAAGCGGCACGAAAACTTTCTGAGATGCTTGGTAAGAAAGTTATTGCTGAGAAAACCCTTCTGCGTCTTGAAAATGGAGAGTCAATGGAAGGCTATTCTTTCTCAGTTAAAGAATAGGTTATGCTTGTCTCATTCTTGCTAGTGATTGAGCATATTGCTGTTGCAACTCTTGAGCTTCTGGGCTACTTAGTCCCTGCAAACTTTCATAAAGCATTGACACAAAAGTTTGATTATGAAGTCCAAATTTAGTTTTTGTTTCATCATACCATTTATTAAAGTCTTTGTTTCCTTGAAAAACGTCCGTAAGTTCGTTGCGAATCTCTTTCTGAACTTCTAGTGCTCTCTCTTTTGCGGTGCTGTCTAATCCCGTTAAGGGTGCTAGTTTTTCAGCCACTCGGCCTATAAAAAGAATCATATCAGCAGGCAAGACAGGCTTTTTTTTGGTCTCGTCCTCTGAAAACCTCTGTAATGGCATTGATGCTATGTCCTTAATTTCATCTGGCCTCGTCATAACTTCATTACGGTAAAAATGCGTAGGCTTTTTTGAAGTTGCTGGGGTCAAATATGTACCACATATCAAACATTTTGCGAGTCCCTCGTTGATAACTAATATTTTGTCTGACTTACATGTTTCGTTTGGGCAAATAAGCTTCTCAGACATATATTCACCTTTATTTTCTAGATTTGAGTTCTATCCATTTCTCTAATGCTTCTTGAACAGCATTTCTAAACTTCACTCCTTTGGCTCTTTTCCTTCACTTTCGCTTTTAGCTTTTTGCTGTTTCTTTCGAAATGGGTCTTTGTCCTCTGGCTTTTCTGTAATCTGAGCTTGCGCTTGAGAAGTTTTCGTCATTCGCATCTCTCTTATAGACTAACTTTAGAAAAGATTTAAATTTAAAGTTTCTCTAATTAGGACTGATAAAATATGCCGAGAGGAAAGACTCCTGAAAATCTCGAAGAAATTCTTCCAGAACTGACTGAACGCTTCAAGGCAGGCGAAGACGTAGAAACCCTTGAAAAAGACTTCAAAATTCCACGCGCAACAATTTACCATTACATGAAGCTTCAAGGCTTACATCGGAAACGTAAGACAACTGTTCCGCGAGCGCCTAGAGTGGCGGGGCCCGAGGATATTGTTTTGAAGACTGAGGCTGAAGAGTTGGCTACTGAAGCAACCAAAATCGCAACTATAGCCATAGGCATAGGCAGTCCAATATCCAGACGCTACACACCACTCATAGACAGTATGCTAAGCGAAGGCAAACCATTCGAAGCCATAGCTGAAGAAATCATGACTTGGTTTGAACAGAAAACAGCAAAGAATTCGGAGATAGACAACCTTAAGCAGCAGGTCGAGTCTTTGAAAAATGAACTTGGGAGAGCATACGGTATGCTGGCGCCAAACTTCAAATACATGTTGAAAGCAAGATTGCTTGAACACTTCGCCCTTCAAGTTCTCAAGTATAGAGCAGCGGGCCTTCGAATCCCTCTTAAAGCAGTGGTTCGAGCCTATCAGAATGACTTAGAAAAAATCGAGGAGGATTTCCAATCAGCAATAGAGGTGAAAAAAAATTGACCCAATCCCAAGTTGAGGTTTTCATGCCTAAAGAAAAAGTAGACGAATTGAAAGCAAAATACAATCTAAACGACGATGCACTTAAAGACCTCATGGGCAACCTCAAAGTTGCAGGCACCGCAGAGGTAACAGAACAAAGAGAAGAGGAAGAGGAACCTGAACCTGAAATCTTCTCTAAAATTGGCAAGGGCGAAACAAGTATCGGAGACGCTATGGTGCTGATTGACTTTTACGACAGAAGAGAAGCAAAAAGAAATCGTACTCCAAATGTTACCCCTGACCAAATCACAAAGGCTGTTGCAGATGGAGTAAAAGAGGCGTTAGGCAGCAAACCAAGGGCTGAAGATGAAATGCCAGAATGGGCTAAAACTCTCCAAGCTGATTTAAAAGAAATCAAAAATAGGGAGCAAAAAAAGGAAGACGAGGCGCGACTGAAAGAAACCGTTGCAAAAACCGTCGAAAATGCTGTGAAACCAGTTCAAGAGGATCTTCAAAAGACAAAAGAGCAAGTAACCAAGATACAAGCGCCACCAGAGAAACCAGCGAAAGACGAACTTGAAACAACCAAAGACACCTTGAAAGCGCTTAAAGAGATTGATGAACTTAGAGGCAAACCACAGATGCCAGAAAAAGCTAAAGAAGTCATGATAGACTTAAACGAAGAAGTCGCAACTGCTTTAGGAGATGAAATCAGAAACGTAATCGTAGATGCAGTGAAGGAAAAGCTGCATCCTGAAGGCGCCCCGCCAGTAACAACAACACCTGAAGGCAAAGTCCAAATCGACTGGTACAACCTTGGACAAAGAATACTCAAGACAGTAGACAAATTCATCGAAAAACTCCCGGTGGCACCACCCCCAAAAGCACCAGTCAAAGAAATGCCACCCCCAACTAAACCACCTCAACTTCCAACACCACCACCAACAGCGCCCCCCGCAACACCGCCACCAGTTCCCTCACCCCCCGCACCCGTTACACAAACTCCACCCATGACTCCACCCATGCAGACACCTTCACCTAAAGCAGAAGCCGCCAGCCCAATAACGCCTCCCGAAGCATCTGCCACAATAGAAACTCCGCCTACCCAAGAAGTAGCAACTGCTACACCAGAAGAGGAAAAGCCTACACCACAAGAAAAGCCTCAAGAAGCACCCAAAACTGAAGAACCACAACCGCCAGAAGAAAAAGAAGAAGAGAAACCCCTCAAACCCTCAAAAAAAAACGAGGAAGCAAAAGAAGAAGCTGAAAAAACAGAGAAAACAATAATAGCAGAATCAACCACAAAAGAAAGCGTGGTTGAAAAAGAAACCAGTGAATCAGGAGGGTCTGAGGAAACACCGCATGGCGGAAGTGTCACCGAGAAAAGTCGCCGAAAGCCTACAGAAAGTAATTAATGCTCGAAAACCATCTGGGCTCATTGAACAATTCATAAATTGGGCGTTGACCAACTTTGTTAATGTAGAGAACCTCAACTACGCCATACAGAACAATATTGACATCTTAACCTTAGCGTTTAATCATGCCCATCTAGGTCACCCACTCGTCGCTCCAGCTTTTAGGCTTGTTTTACAAATGTATTTTGCGGAATTTGTGGATTATTACATAGCAGATGCAACAAGAATTTACTCTATTTTATCAAGGAATCTACAAGTAAAAGAGATTCTTGACACTGAAGTTGGTCGAACCTACTTAAATAATTGCTGTAAATGTGCGTATGAATCCCTGTGGAATTTCTGCTGGGCTGGTTACGGTGAAGTTTAAGTTTGGTCCCTTCGAGTTTGGGTTATGCCGATACGAAAAATGTATTTTTTATTCCAGACGGAAGCATCCTAAGACTGGGCATACGTGTATGTTTGGTCACCCGTCTTGTCTAATTGGCAAATTTGACTGGTTCTTGTCATGGAATAGTCTAATTTATGGTTCACTCTTAATTGGCAAATGGAAAACTTTCCTCTGCAAAATTTTGGGGCATAAACCATATATTATCCCAGCCCCACCACACATAAATCCGCATCCAATAGTATGTCGGCGCTGTGGAAGAAGATTAAAAAATGGAGGTATCCTGAAGAAATGAAGATAGATACGGCGTTTGATATTGAATCTCAAGAGGTCATTATTACGATTGAATTGGAAAAATACAGAATGAAATCCACTATCAACTTGAAAGACCTTGAAAAAAACATTGAAGGAATTGGCTCCAACTGGGTTGCTCAACAACTCACCGAAAAAATTTCCTCAATACTCGGCTACAAAGTAGAAATTACAAAGAAATAATTATGTTGTAGAAGTTAGGTGCTGTTCCGCTAATTTAGCTGACTCGAAAGCATAATACAATTTTCCTAAAACTGAACCTAACATAACAAGAGCACCCACAAACCAATGATGAATAGGCGCTTCTCCTTTTGCGATTTCTTCTGTCGAGTGAAACGGTCCCTTCGCCAAATCGTGTGCGTCATCTTGAAAAATGATTAATCCCAAATCGTAGAGTGCTGAAAAAGGGTCTAATGCTTCTTCCTCACTCTGCTTTGACTCGACTCCAGACAACTGCCCCTACCCCGATCATAACAACAGCAACGATCACACCCGTCACAATCAACGAGCCAACACTTCGCAGCATTTCTTCAAATTCTTTTGCCTTAGCTTCCCAATCCTCAGCCAAAACAAATCCCTAAATAAAATTGCTCTTTCTACTTAATAAAACTTCACGGAGTTGGCGCTAAAGCAGCCACTCCAGGAATTACCGCTTTCGCAACTTCCGCCTGTTCTTTCGTTAAAACGCCTTTTTCTATGGCGTATGCTGTGGCAACAGGCACCGCTATGGCTGCGACGGTGGCAGTTACGGCGCCGAAGGAGAAAAGAGAACGAAATGCATAGTTCCATTGCTTTCGCAACGTTTCAGGATTAACTTTCCAGCAATCCTCTTTCCTTTACGGTTGTGGGTTCAAATCCCAACCTGGGCACCATAGCTTGTGGATCACCTAAAACAACAAAGTTATCTCTGTTCATTTTAGCCGCAAAATAATTCCAGTCTGCGTTTGGCCAATCATCTAGATGTGTCTTATACAAATCCATGTAGCGAGTGATTTCGTTCTTCCAATCCTCAACAGCTTCACCCATCGTCTTAGTAAGCACAGACATGTAAAAAATAAGAGTGTACTCAAACCAATCATCTTGATAATTGTGTTCAGCTTCGTTAAAATGAGCATACATGTTCTCCACTGAACCTAAGAATGCTCTTGCCCCAGCCTTTACTATTGCAGGACCCAGTTCCGCGGCAGACTCGCAAGCGGGGTTAGCCACAACAATTTGGTCCTTAAAAATTGAAGCGTCCGCTACAGTCACCAAATTACACAAAAACACGTTCTCGCCACATAACGCATTCTTCCGTGCATGACCCATATAGACAAACAAGTTGTGTTCGGGCAGATGGATAAACGCTGTTTCCTTACTCGCAAGCAGTCCAGAAAACCTAACAACTCGCAGATTAACATTTTTAAGTAAACTTTCCACCCTATTTGCTATCTCAAACGACAGATAAGTAGGAGGGAAAATAAATGGGCTTAAAATTAATGCTTCTTCGCTTGCTTTTTCACCAAAAATATCTTCAAAACTTCGCCCTTTGCGTGGTGGTACTCGTTCCTTTAACACAATAGACCCCTAGTATATTGCTTTTTCAAGTGGAATGGTTTGTTGATAGGTTCCTTCTTTTGGAATCTGTATTGTGCGTGTCCAAGGTCTATATGCAATTTGGCGAGCTTTAACAATATAGCTTCCTATCACAAGGTCAAAAGTAGCAGCACCATCTAAGCCAGTTGTCAAAACACGTCCGCCAACCTCTACATGCACGTATGGAAGTGGCGATCTAGAGTATGAATCTACTACTTTAATGTTGAGCCTTGCCATTTAGGGTCCCTCAGCGAAAAGCTGCACTTATCCAAGTTGGACAGGTGGTTAAAGTTTGCCAGAAGTCGCCTCGTTTGTCTTTTACGCTGTATATAAAATGGTATTTGGCGCCTTTAACAAGCGTGAATGAGACTTTGCCATTAACATCGCAGGTTTTAGATGTAACCCAAGTTTCAAATTCTCCCCAGAATACTCGGTTCACTCGATTCACAACAACACTGGCAAATGACGCAGGCTGTCCACCAGCATACTGCACCACTAAATTAACCACACAACTCACAATTTTTTCCTCCGCTACACTATTTGCCTGTGCAAATATAAAAAATCAACTCTCTGAGAGAGAAAATTTAATAAGTAAAACGAGTTAATTAAACTTAAACAGAGGCATTAAAATGTTCGAAGGTCTCGATTCATATGTTCGTCCTTGGGAAGACCTACTCAAAATTCCCGCTGGAAAAACATCGTCTGTTTGGGTTCCTGAAGGCATCGGAAGACTTGTAGAGGTAGTCTCTGACTTAACAATGCAAGACTTGGGTGGCAAAGTCCTCAAGACCGTTTTAGGAGCAATCCTCGCCACTGTTCCTCAACGTATCCCAGGCGTTCCTGACCGCGCTGTTGCCGAGCTTCAGCAAATTGCCACACACTTAGGCACTGAGTTTGTTGATCCGTCGCCAGAAGAGCTTGTGCGCATAGCGAACTCAATTGCAGAACTCCGCGCGGGCATAACGTTCGGGGACTGGAGTCGAATAGCGAGGGCGTTCGGTGTCAAAACTCCTGAAGAATTCTCAGCCGACATGAAAAGTGTTGCAGATGCTTTTTCAAGAGCGTTCGGACTCAGACTTCCACCCGCCGCACCCCCCCCGGCAGAAGCAGCCACACCACCTCCACCCCCACCAACAGTATTCCCGCCACCCACTGTAATAGAAGTCCCAGGCTTCGGCTAAAAACAAACTCTACCCTATCTTCCCTACTTTCTCGATATTTTACATGTTAACCTAAATTTTGATAACTGCTTGCGATCATAAAGCGAAGAATCTCTTGTTTATGTTTTGGGTTCTTTTGTTGATTAAAATATTTTTGGAATGCTTCCCACTCCATTTTTGTCTCATTATCAACTAAAAAAACAATATAATTTTCTTTAGGTCTAGGTGATTTCGGTCTGCCTCTGCGACCGTATTTTCCCATTTCCATCCCATTTTTATTTAAGCGTAAACCGATAATTTATTTGACTGAAGATATTAAACTTACTCTGAAAGAAGGTCAACAAAATGTCTATACCTGCGTGGTTCTTCGAACAGACATGGGCTGGTAAAGTAAGAACAATTCCATGGAGAGCACTGAAAGACGACGAAGTAGCACTTTTCGACAGAGACTTTAGCACGTTTGTTAACCACTTGAACAAACACGATCCTGAAATAGCGCAGAACTTCAACGCCAAACGGGAATGGTACAAGGCTTGCGCTGGAATCTTTGCTGAAATCTTTGACCTTCCCTTCGGGGGAATGGAAACCTCTTCTGGCGAATTCGGGTTCGTTTTCCCAATTCCTGCATATCCCTTCTTAGCAGCGAGAACATGGGTAAAAACAATAACCGCCGGATGGAACAATCTATTCGGCGCCAGTGGTTCAGAAATCGCCGGAAACTCCACTGTTGGCACAAGACGAATGTATGCTTACCAAGCGCTCCTAAGCGTTATGGGCGACCCCAAACTCATGGGCTATGCCTTCACAATTAATGGCTATACATATCCATGGCAACACACACTTGCACAGATTAAGATTCCAAAGAAAGACACCTGGATCAGAGAAATTCCACACGCAAAGGGCGTTCTAATACATCCAACAGGCAATCACTATCTTAGAGCAGCGTTTGAACAAGCAGGTCAAGTCGAACTCATCCCTCTGGGCTTAATGTTTGCTGAACATGACTACATAAAGACAGAAGGCTACCTCTACACGTAAGCTAGGAGGCTATAACAGTGTCAACACGACAAGCTCAAGAACAGATAATCGCACAATTCAAAGACGGCAAACTCCTAGTAGACTTTAGAGGCCCACCGCAAGCAAACTACTCCACAGGCGGCGTAAGCCACCGATTCAACCTACTCTCCAGAGTGTTAATGGTCCTTCGCGCTCAAGTTGAAGGCACACCTTACACCCTCGAAGCAATCGAATACGGCACAAGCAACACCATAAAACTCCGATTCTGGCAAATGACAGGTGCCGGAGCACAATTAGACGACGCTGCAACCATCACGCCACTAAACATTGACATCTCAGTAATTGGCTATTGATAAAACTAAAAGCCCTTAAATACCAGCCTCTCCTTTTTTCTCTGATTAAAATGCCTCTTAAAGGTCAGCGAATGAGTCAAGAACATAAACAGAAAATTAGCTTAGCGAAAATTGGCCATCCCGTTTCTGTTGATACTAGAACAAAAATCGCTAAAACGCTACGAGGCAGACAGCATACAGAGGAATGGAAAGCTGGACAATCTCTTAGATCCAAATTATGGTGGCAAAATCGAGAGAACAGAGAGAAACAAGCTAAATGTATGGCGGCACTAGAGCAATAAAAAATGGGAAAATTTATGCCGTTGAAATTGAGCTAGGACGAGCAAAACTCTTTTAACTTTATAGCCTCTATTCTCTTTCTGTTGAAGGTGAATAGTTTATGGGCTTTGTTGAGAAACGTGCAATCAAAATCACAAGAGACCTCAAAGGAACTGTAGTGTCGATCACTGGCGTTCCAACCACAATTACAGCGTATGCTCACGGTTTCAACAAAGTGCCTTCTCATGTGCTCATCACTCACACAGATTATGGCACAACAGGCATCGTTAGAGAAATAAAAGCCTCAAGAGGCACGACTTCAATAAGTCTTCAAGCAAACATTTCTGGCGTAGGCGTAGATGTTATGGTAATTCCATAAAGGTGAATGCTTTAGATGGCTTCTTGGGAAAGGCAGCCTCTCCAAACTGAACTGGCAATTCTTGCACCTGTAGGCGGGTCAATGCAATACCTTAGTGCTTTGGCTATGAAAAACTTGATTATTCCAATAAATTATGTTTGGCATTGCACTAGCGGATTCCCAATAGATGTATCTCGTGACCACCTAATTAGAAGAGCTTTAGAAGATAAGGTAGCCTACGTTTTCTTTCTTGACACTGACATCGTTCCTCCACAAGATATTCTTCCCCAACTTCTAGCTTACAAACTACCAATTATTTCTGGTCTTTACTGGACTAAGGCTAAACTTCCATGCGCTTACAAATTTGATGGAAAACGTCTGAAATCTATTGAGCCAAGATTTCCAAGAAGTCTTATGGAAGTAGATGCCGTAGGAGCAGGATGCCTACTTGTTGACAGCAGAGTATTTCAAAAAGTTCCTCCTCCATGGTTCCAATGGACCATGATGCCATGGGCAACACCAGAAGAAAGCATCACCCAACATTCTGAAGACATGAATTTTTGCCTAAAAGCCAAGCAATACGGCTTTCCTATTTACCTACACCCGGCGGTTCGCTGCAAACATCTTCTCGAAGGTTCTTATGCCTTAGATGAAAATGGAGATTTCACACCAGTCTTGTAGCAACTGCTACCAAAGGTGAAGAGAAATGCCAATATGCCCAAACTGCAATAGCGCCAACTTTCATCAACAATCGAATCCAAAACTTTTCTACTGTAAAGACTGCAAACAGCTTTTTATTGTTTCAATTTTCTCTTTAACGGCAATCATGAAATAGAGGTGAAAAAAATTTGCGGCTAAGAAGATTATCTACAATACAGTTTTTATGGTTAGCTCTCTGGATTTTGTATGTTGTATCTTGGGTAGCTTGGTTAACCTCTAAGCCAATAGGTGTAGAAATTGTTCTCGCTGTGTTAACTATTATCTTGGTTCTTCCCTGTATAATTATGGGTTTTATCGCCATTACGTCATTCATTTTTGGAAAATGACTCAGCCCACTTATAAGTTCTCAATAAACCATCCTCAAGACTAATTTTGGGTTCCCAATCCAAAACTTTCTTTGCTAAAGTTATGTCGGCGTTTCTGCCTCTAACCCCTTGTGGCTTATCATAAACGTGTTGAGGAACAATATCCTTGCCTGAAATCTTAATTATTAATTGTGCAAGCTCATTTATTGAAATGAGCCTATCGGACCCAATGTTTATAGGTTCACAATAGTCTATTTCCATAAGTTTAATCAAAGCATCTACACAATCGTCTATGTACAAGAAACTTCTTGTTTGTCTTCCATCACCCCATATCTCAAAAGGCGGATTCGGATGCTTAATGGCTTTCATAATTAGATGCATCGGTGCTTTTCCTCTCTCATCAAACGCAGAATAAGGTCCATAAACGTTGTGAAGCCTCGGTAATCTAATATCTAGTTCTTTGAATAGGAGTTCACTAACAAGTTTTTGCCACCCATAATAGGTGTCAGGTTGTGCCGGTAAAGCATCAGACTCTCTTAAACGAACAGCGAAAAACAAGCTTTGTTTATACTCTGGATAAACACATGCTGAACTTGAATACAAAAATGCGTTTAAATTCAAGTTTGCACGCGCAGCTGAAAGCATGTTTAAGTCTATACGCAAATTGTGGTTTAATATGGCTGGGTTATTTGCAATGTAGCCCATGCCACCCATGTCAGCAGCTAAATGAAAAATGTATTCTTGACCTCTACATGCTCTAAACGCGTCACTCTGATTTCCTAAGTCTCCTCTGAAAAATTTTGCCTTTCCAATAATGTCTTCAATGTTTTCGAATTTGCCTGCACTCAAGTTGTCTACAATCTTTACTTTGGCTCCGAGCGATACAAGTCTTCTAGCTAAATGAGATCCGATGAAACCAGCTCCACCAGTGACTAAAACACATTGTCGCTTAAATATACTCATATTGATTCATCAGTTTTATTTAATTCATTGATGATTTTAAGAAGCTTTTCTAATCCTGTTCCTTTTGAAGCTTCTTCAAGCTCTGTTAGGTCTCTTGGAAAACAAGGACCTGCCGCAGCCCCGCCGGGAGTAAAATACCCAATACCTACTCTTGGATCTAAATTCACAATCATGCAAACTTGTTTCGCCAATTTTTCATCTTGTAACCAAGAAGCAATGGCGTTTGCCGAAACTATTTTTATAGACAACATCATGTTTGTGCATAGTTTGGCTATTTCAACGCTTCGTTCAGAACTTGTAATGATGTGAGCATTGGGTTCGAGCCATTGCCTATAAAGGTCAACAACATCTGATGGGAATTCATCATCCTTAAAGCCTATTGGCTGTATTCGTCCAGGTGGACTTTTGAAGGTCGATAAAAAGTGGCCTGCTCTTACCATCGGAGGCGTGTAAAAAGTTCTAATCTTTGGAAAGTGCTTGTGAATAGTTTCCATGCCACCTACAGGCATTGTTGAAAATATCAAGTATGTTGCTTTCGGGTTGTTTTCTATACATGTTTCTAAAGCTGAAAGCACAATTTTCATACTTAGCCTTCTGTTTATCAATGGTGTTGCAACGAAAATGATGATGTAGTCTCTATCTCCTAGAATGGCATGATTATTCGTAAAAGTTATTCTTGTCGAGTATCTGTCTAAATTATCTTCTACGAATTTTTGCATCTCATTGTCGAACTTGGGATTTTGGTGAGTGAAAGTTTTACTGTTTATATCCACGCCTATTACGTCATGACCCAGCGATGCGAGATAATGGCTGAGGCAGTAGCCGAGACCTAAACCACATACTCCTATTTTAGCTATGACCCTTTCCTCCCATAATATTCTTCGTCAGAAATCTCTACTTTGGACACATCAATAAAATTAGCCTTTCGCCAATGCCATATTCTTCTTCTTTCTTCCATGAAATTGAATGGATTTGGCGCCACTGCTGGTTCTCCACGCCTGTAGTTGTCAATACGGTCAAACTGATATTTTTCTCCTTGAGCATAAGTCCATCTTTTGCTCCAATCTAAGCCCATATCTCCAATCCTCTTCTGATCGTCAACAACTCCTGGCATAGTTTCCAAACCAGACGTTCTCCTTGGATCTGGAGAATGAATTATGGCATCAGGTTCATTTAGGACACAACACCCAGAATATTCAAACCTTGCGCCGAATTCCATATCCCATGGTCCTTTACCCTGATCCATTGTCTCATCTGCTCCACCAATTTCAAGAACCTTTTTGAGAGGAAAACTTTCGTTTTTAGCGTGGCAAAAATAATGGGCACATGGTCCTCTCGGCAGGTTTAGCTTTGGGTCAATATGAGGATATTGATATTTAGTTAGGCTGCTTAACCATGAGGGATTGAAAAACCCATCTTCATAAATTGAGATTTCATTGAAGGCTCCATTTTTCTCTTTCACAACTGCCGGTGAAGTGTAATATTGATGTGGTGCCAGAACTAAGCGGTTAACGCCATCTAAGTGATGCTGTAGATGTGCCTGTATCCAGTTTTTAGGAGCATAGGCGTAATCCATGAGCATTATTATTAGCTCTCCTTCTGCTAATAAGAAACCAGTATTCCAACCACTGGCGCCTACATACCATGGTCCGTTTCGCCTATGCTCTGGAACATGTATCAAGTCGCGTAAGCCCATTTCTTTTGCTAAAGAAACAACTGCTTCATGTCGCTTTTCATATCTGTGATCAACTAAGATGTATTCAAAATTATCGTATGTTTGATCTGCAATTCCTCTAAATAAAACGTCAATGCCGCCTGGTCTCCAAGTGCTTGTTATTACTGAAACTTTAGGGTTGCTCATGGTTTAAACGCCTCGACTTTGAACTCCCAGCGATTATAAAATCCTCCGTGTTGAATGTTGATAAACCCTGCATCTTCCAGCTCTTTCTTTAAGCTCTCAAAACTATACCCCCAACGATGGAAACCTTCCTCTTCGGCTGTATCAGGCGAGTGATATATTGCTTCAAGCCATGGCTGAACTGCACCATCTTTCACGATGCGTTCACACACCCATGGCAAATCTAAGACTCGTAAAAAGAAAGAACCGCCGTGTGCTAGCACTCTATAGACTTCTCTTAAGAGAGCGCGCGCTTCATCTTGAGTGAAATAGTTAAGAACATCTATAAACTTAATCCTGGTAGCATGGCCATCATGAAGAGGGATACCATTTCTAAGGTCGTGGACAATATCCACGTTTGGTAGTTTCCGCTTATCAATGTTGGGATGATAAGCATCGTCAGAGTGTCCACCAGCTAACTCTACCCACGTAGATACTCCACATTGAGAGCATAGGGGGCCAGTTCCGCCATGGGGTCCTCTTGAACCTACACCTCGATATGGCGTAGTGTCAATAGTTTTTTCCATTTCTTTTTTCTCCTACTTCTTTTCAGTCCCAGACCAAGGTGGTGAAATCATTCTTGGAAACTCTTTCTCCAACTCCATTCGTAACCGCATGATCTCTTTGCGCGACAATGCTGATGTTGAAACGAAACTTTTGATACTGCCATCTGGGCCTTCGCCTTTATAGAATGTGTCAGCAAAATGGCTTTTGATAATTTCGTCTTTGTCAAATTGGATGTCATACTTTTCTGGGTGATTCCATATAGGTGAGCCTGGATATGGAACTAATATTGTATAGTCAAAGTTTTCTGGCTGGGCCTTCCGAATCCACTCTCTCGTCTCATTAAAAGTCTGATAGTTTTCTCCTGGTAACCCAACAACTATGAAGCATTTAAATTTGATGTTATATTTTCTACATAGTTCTCTTGCCTTATAGTCTTGTTCGATAGTTGTTCCCTTGTTGACATTTTTCTTAATGGTTGGGCTACCTGTTTCCACACCACAACCAATCTCCTTACAACCAGCGTCAGCCATCGCTTTCGCCAGCTCTTCGTCGAAAAGGTTGCTTCTTATCATGCAACGCCATATAATGTCTTCTTCTTTCAACATCTTGCACATTTCTAATGTGTGCTTTTTGTTAAGGTTGAACTCGTCGTCAAAAAACATAAGTGCGCCAATTCCATACTTTTCTTTCAGAATTTGAATTTCGCCTCTAACATTTTCAACGGAGCGTTGTCTAGCCCATCTGTAACATGATGTTTCTCGACCACAACAAAAAGCACATCCATAACTGCAACCACGCTGAGTTTGAATGTTTGTGCATTTTTCACCAAGAAGATAGTAATGATACTTGCTCATGTCAATAGCATCCCGATCGGGATAAGGCAGTTTATCTAGTGGATGTATGGGATCAGCCATTATTACAGGGGGAATACGTTCCCAACCATCATCAAAAGTCCGAGCAACTTCAACCATTGCTTCCTCACCCTCTCCACTAATTGTAACATCAAAACCAGCTTGAACACATGTTTCATGAGCAACTGTAGCGTGTGGACCGCCAATAACAAACAAGGCATTTCGATTATACTTTCTTATCTCATTCATGATGTTGATTGCTGAATGGAAAAGTGGAGACGAAGCTGTAATGCCAATTATGTCAGCGCTGATTTTAGGCAATGTCGCTCCACCTGTAAGATCATAAACTTTAGGTCTGTAGCCAACTCTCTTAAGCGAGGCTGAAATATACAAAATTCCAAGATGAGGAAATGAGCGAGGCTCAGCCAAGAAAGGCGCGTTCGGTACAATTAACGCTATCGCAACCATTTTAGGCACACCTCTACTCCTAAACAATGAATAACTATTTATATTTAAGCGTAAATACCTTTAAGGTAAAACCTTCACGGAGATGAAAAATTGTGAGAATATCAGTTGTTTCTACAACTACGTACTCTTGTCCCCCAATTAGTTATGGAGGCGAATGAGCTAAAGTTTTTCTTTAGCTCCGCTATGTTTTCTTTTGGGATTTGGCTGAGGCACTAGCTCAGCTTGGTCATGAAGTGCACTTATTTGCTGCTCCTGGCTCGAAGTGTCCAACTGATGGTTTTCTTCATTATATTCGTGGAACTTATGGTAATATTTCTTTAGCGGCTGAACATGAAGTGTATGAAGTTTACAAAGAAGAGCTTCTGAAAAGCGATTTTATTTTAGATTGTTCACACAATCATTTGATTGCTGAAGAAATTTATTGGTTTCATCGTGAACATGCGAAGAAAGTCTTTAATGTTCTTAATGGAGTTGTGACCGTTTGGCCACGCTGTCGCCCATGGAACATGATTGTGGGCAGCAACAAATGGAAAGAATTAGTAGTTAACGCGGTCTCCCAATTTAAAGGTACACCATGGGAGAATTCTGATTTTGATATTCCACTTCCCAAAAGGTTTGAAGAAAGTGAAGTGCACATGATTCCTTGGGCGTGTGACACTTCTTTCTATACTCCTGGCAAAGATTATCCTAAAGGAGACTATTTCCTTTGGGTTGGCAGACCAACACCCTATAAAGGTCTTGGTAAAGCAATAGAACTCGTTATGAAAGCCGATGTGCCTTTCAAAGTTTTGGCGAGCAGAGAAATCTTAGAACATCAATATTTTGGTGTTAAATTCAGTGAAATAATTGAAAAAGCTAATGATAGAGGCGCCAGAATTGAAATGCTTCAACACCCTAAACAACCATTTGAGAATATTTTCAAACGTGAGCTTTTCAGACACGCTAAAGCCCTCATTTTTCCTTCAGAAAGCCACGAACCTTTTGGACTTGTATTAATTGAAGCTATGGCGTGTGGTTGCCCAGCAATAGTTTCAAATCTCGGAGCGCTTCCAGAAATAATCGAGAATGGAGTCAATGGATTCGTCTGTAAAAATGATGAAGAATACTTGGAAGCCATAAAAAACATTGATTCTATTTCTCCAGAAACATGCAGAAAAATTGCAGTTGAAAAATTCGACGGAAAAGTTGCAGCTCAAAACTATCTCAATCTCTACGACAAATTAAAGGATAAAGAGGTTCCTTAATGTGTAAATCATGCCATATTCAATTTTATGGAGGCAATAAAAAATGCGATGCTTCGTGACGGGCTGTGCTGGCGCGGCAGGTTCGGCTTTGGTGAAGCAATTGCTACAAAAAGGCTACGACGTGGCTGGCTGTGACATTGTAGCGCCCGTAGACGCCTATCGTCTTAAAGATGTTATTGGACAAGTTGAATACCAATGGAAATCTATACATGACCTTCAACCAGAGGATTTGGAAGGTGTTGATGTTCTCGCAGACTTTTCCGCACAAGCAAACACTCCATTAGGGTTAACTGCTCCTCGCTATACTCTGTGGGAAAATCTTGATGGTTTAACAAATTTGCTCGAATGCGCTAGGCATTCAGGAATTTCTCTTTTCATTTATCCGAGCAGCGGCGTCATTTTTGGAAGAACACCACCAAGCCATTTACCGATTAAAGAAACTGAACCTTTCACACCATCAAATCCTTATGCAGCAACAAAAGCCTGTTCAGAGATTTTATGCATGAGCTATTATAGATGCTACAGCGTGCCAGTTACCATTATCCGTATCGGTATGGGTTTTGGACCAGGAATGCGCAAAGACGAAAGCATCGCACAATTCATTATAAAAACGTTGAAGGGCGTAAAGCACTTTAAAGTTGAATCTCCACAAACCACACGCGATCCATCATACTTAGAAAACGTTCTAGATGCATGGATAAAGGTTCTTGAAGCTCCTAGAGAAAACGTGATAGGCGATGTCTTCCACATATCCAACGGCGTAGAAATTTCCATTCTTGACTTGGCGAAAAAATGCGCTGAAATCACAGCGGAACACGCCAATTTACCAGTTCCCAAAGTCGAACCATTGGATTCCTATAGACGTGGAGAAAAGGGAATGAGGCAACATTTAGACATCAGTAAAGCCAATGTAATTCTTGGTTGGCAACCAAAAATAAGTCTAGAAGAAGGAATTAGACGAACTGCGAAATGGCTTATTGAGGAAGGTTATTGAAGTGAAGATTGGGATTATTAGCACGATGGTTTTCACTTCGCCAAGCAAAGGGTATGCTGGACTCGAAGAAATAACCGCCTCGTTATCACGCTCGCTTGAACAAATGGGCAATGAAGTTACACTCATCTGCGCTGTTGGAAGTGAATCAACCTTCAAAGAGCGGTGGGCAAACTCTCAAGTTAAAATCTTCGAGTGTGAACAACCATCTTTTCAGAATCCAGAACAAGTTGCATACGAAAAATACCGTTGGATTCTCAAAGACTTCGATGTAATTTTGGACCACACATGGCAATTTTGGGCAATGAATTCAAAGGCTCAAGAAAACTTAAAAATCATTAAGATATTGCATGGTTTACGTCCATGGGGAACTAAACCTCCGATTGAAAAACCATGCCTCTGCGGCGTCTCAAAGTTTCATCGGGACTACATCAAAACAGTTTATCAAACTGACGCTGACTATGCGTATAATGGCATTGACCTCGACATGTATCCTTTCAGCGAAGAGAAAGAAGACTACTTAGTCTTTTTATCTCGCATGAGCTATTACAAAGGCGCCTTACAATTCATTGATGTATGTAAAAAAGCCAATATGAAAGGGGTTTTAATGGGTTCAGACCAATACGTTGAAGATCCCAACTTTGTCATGGAAGTAATGCGCAGATGCGATGGCAAGCAATTACTTTACATGGGAGAGGTCTCTCACGACCTAAAAATTCACTATCTTAAAAACGCTAAAGCACTCATCAGCCCCCTCTTGCCCGAATACAGCGAAGTATTCGGTTTAAACCTCATAGAGGCTAACGCTTGTGGAACACCAGTTATCGTTACAAGAAGTGGTGCGGTTGCAGAGGTTGTAGACCACGGCTATTCTGGTTTTATCGCAGAAAACACGCCTGACATCATCAGGTGCCTGAATGCGCTTGATTCAATAAACCCAAAAGATTGTCGCCTAAACGCTGAAAAATTCTCTAAACAAAAATGTGCAGAAAGGTATATGGTACTGATGCAAAAAGTCTTAAACGGAGAGAGCTGGTAATCTATTTTGGTGTCTTTGAGTGGCTGATGAGTCGCAATTAATAGTAGTAGCTTTTGTATGTTTTTCAGTTGGAGTTTTAACAGGCGTCTCCTTAACCTATTTCTTTTCACAAATGACTAAGCTGATTGAATCACAGCCTCGTTGCATAGAGGTTGAAACAGATGAAACAGGTGTGATTAAACAGCTTGTCAGACGGGTCTAAAAAGCTTAAGTTACCGCCAGAAGAAGTTCAAGCACGGTTACTTCTTGAAATTCGAGATTCTTTAAAGTCTCTTGAATCAAAAGTTAATAATCTTAATGAAATGCAGAAAGAAGCAACACCTGAAGGCATCCCTGTTTATCTCTCTGCCACAGTAACTGGAACAACAGTGATTAAACTCCTCGAAGAATATCCCTACAGAAAACTTAGTTCAGTTGACATCTATAATGGCGGACCCGACGAAGTAAAAGTCAAAATTAATGACCAACCACAATGGGTTCCCATAGATGCATACGCAACCATGCCAACTCTCGACTTTAAAAAGCCCAGAGTTGAAAAAATAGAATTAAAAGTGGATTCAGGTTCAGCAACCGTAAAAATTTATGGTTTCTATTAAAAATTCGTGTAGCAACTGCTACTTCATTTGCCTAAAACCGAGAAAAACGTTTTAAGCCCAAAAATCCACTAATCTGTTTTTGGTGTTGAAAAATTGAGAGACTTCAATGGAAAAAAGGTTTTCTTAGATATTAATGACATCGGCGTTATCCACGCAATAACGAAAGCAGGCGAAGGCATCATACCGTTTCAAGTTATAGATAGAATGGTGCGTCCCTTCGAGTATGGCAAGCTAGGCGTTGAGATTGCGCCGGCGGGAAACAGTGGCACGCAGAGACTTAAAGGAACTTTTGCTGGCGTAGAACTCAAAGACATGTTTGAATTTGACGATGTAGACTATTTGATACACATCCTCCTAGAACTGTTTCCAAGCATGTGGGTTTACCCGTCGTGGATCAGCGGCTATCTTCAAGCAGACTACCACGACCTTCTCCCAGGCACAACTGGTCAGCCTTACGGTTTCGTTTGGCCACCGGTAGAAGTCGTCGCTATTCCAAAGGTTCACTTAGACTGGGTTTTCTACAACCCCTACGGTTCAGAAACCATCGACCCCTACATAAGATTCACGTATGGCGTCTACAACGTCAAATACATCACTGACGCAGACGTAATAATGGCCATCTTAGCTAAACAATATCGCCCAGAACCAAAATGGTTCACTGTTTACGGCAGAAAAACTTTTGACTATGACTTCAAAGGCAACATGAAACTCACTAGACCAATACCCGTGACAGCCACTAAACCAGTGGCGCAAGCCGTCGTCAATGAGTGGCGTGCACTTGGACAATGGAAGTGAGAACATGACCGATGTTGTATTGAGACCCGCACCTAAACCAATAAATGTCTTAGCAACGCACACTGGCTCAACTTCAGAAATAGCAATCACAGGCATGGTCATAGACGGCGTGTCTGGAACACTAGGTTACTACACAGTTAAGCAAGGATGGAAAGGCAAAATCTATGAGGTTGATGTTGCCTCTGAAGAAGAAGCATTAACGTATCTTGAAGTATCCAAAAACCTCAGCACTACTCCTATTAAATGGCTTAAAGTCAAAACGTTCAAAGTAGCGTCTAAAGGGCACATTGGCAGGTCTTGGCGCTATCCACTCATAATTGAGGCATACGACTACGACGCAGGACTCAGAGTAACCTTCCAACAGACAACAGGCGGCAGAATAGATGTGAGCCTACATGGTGAGGCCTCACCTCTAGCGTGAAAGTGACACTTCATGGGTGAAGAAGGGCCAGAAACGCCTCCGACTCAGCCAGCTCCACAGATTCCACCCCCAACTTTTTTGGACGCACTCACCCAACTCTTCTCTCGAAGAGACAAACTTCTTGAATACCTAGCGGTAATAGAGAAGCACATAGATGATATGATTATAGCGTGGCTTACAACTCAAGGCATAACCATACCGAGCTACGTTGTCGTTGGACCCCCAACCATACCAGGTCTCCCTCCTATAGAAATCCCTCCCACCGTTATTCCCCCTCCAATAATTCCAGGCGTACCGCCTGAGATGAGAGTGATTCCTAAACCAACTGGACAAATCGTTGCAAAAGGCACTCTCGCAACGCCTACAACAACCTATCAGACCGTTGCAAAGTACACACCGGCTAAAGACAAAAGGTTTCAACTGACGAAAATTACTATTTCATGCGCAGAAGACATCATAGTTCAACTCTTTTGGGGAGGAGATGAATTAACCATACCCTACTACGTTATGGCAAAGCTTCCCTTTACCGATTGGTTTCCATTAGACTACTACCTCGTTACACATGAACAATATCTGAAGGGTAATGGTAGTACTGAGCTTTTGCTTAAAGCAAAAATCCCATCGGGCGGAACAGCAGCCGAAGTCAATGCAGAAATGGTTGGGGAAGAAACCTAAATGGCCATAATTTCGACTCAACCAGTTGATGGCGGGTCATACACCAGCTTAACAGAGATCATTTGCCAAACCGATGGAAAAGCCTGCGGATATAATATTTCAAAAGTTGAATTTTTTTTAGACGGCGTATCAAAAGGTGCTATGCAATGGACTTCTGGACACAAATACGTTTTGTATATTTCGAATCCTTCGGTAGGAAGCCATTCATTCAGTTTCCAAGTTCATGCATTAAGAATAATCCGTGATTTGCCAAAACCATTCTTCTGTGAGTCAAAGCCTGGAAGTTTCAGTATTGTCGCTCCACCACCCCCGCCACCCCCACCGCCGGTTGAATACACACTAACTATATCAACAACAGTTGGTGGGGCAACAAATCCAGCACCTGGGCAATACAAATCTGCGCAGGGAAGCATTGTTTCTGTAACCGCGTATCCACAAGAAAACTACGTTTTTGACCATTGGAACCTTGACGGCATCAACGTTAGCACATCCCCCGCGATTAACGTCAACATGAACACTAATCACACTTTAGAAGCCGTTTTCGCCTATTCGCCTCCACCCCCGCCTCCTCCCCCACCAGTTGAATACGTTCTAACTATCACAGCGACGGCAGGTGGAACAACAAGCCCCGCACCAGGGCAGTATGCTACTAGAACTAAAGGCGCTACTGTTTCAGTCACCGCAATTCCAGAGAAAGACTACGTTTTTGACCATTGGAACCTTGACGGCATCAACGTTAGCTTCACTAACCCAATCACTGTGACTATGGACACCAGTCACACTCTGGAAGCATTTTTCACGCCTGCTCCCATCGTTGAAGTGGCAGTCGCTCCTCCTGTTGCCCCGCCACCTGAAGAAGCAACTCCTCCACCCACACCTCCAATAACTATTCCCGCGATAACTATTCCACCAGTTGAAATTATCACAGGAGTCGCACCGCCTCCTCCAATTATTGTTCCACCCGCAGAAGTGCCTGCGCTTCCCCCCGTCATCCCTCCCGAAACGACTGCCTTGATTGTTTTCGGAGGCATAGTTGTAATAATCATTATCGGCGTAGCAGTATGGTATTTCAGTAAGCCACCATCATAAGAGGTCATGAAATATGTCTCTTCCAGAAGAAATTGGGAAACAACTTGAAAAACTGTTGCCTAAAGCTGTTCCGGGTTTAGCGAAAGGGGTTGTAGTGGCTCCTGGAGCCGGTTGGTACAGAGCCTTATACTACGATCCTATTAAGAATACACCAGTGACGTTTTTAGAAATCCCTACTGTTGTTGCCATCGGCGAACTCAGAGGAGGTACGCCACCTACAGTCACAGCGCCAACCATCAGCATACCAACGGTTGAGATTCCAAAGGCACCAGCAATCAGCATCCCAACCATAAGTCTGCCATCTGCACCTTCCATAAAAGTTCCAACCGTTGAAATTCCCAAAACACCAACGATTGAAATTCCAGTCGTAACCATACCATTTTTAAACGAAAGTTTTCCATACTACACTCCAGGCGAAATATGCTTCTTTGGATCATGCCAAAAAATCAACGTAGAATTATGCGAACTTCTCAATAAGCAAACCAAATCGCTTTATGCAATGCAAGGAACAGCCAACAACGTCATAGATGCGATAAACTCTGGCTTCAAAAAAGCCAGAGAAGCCGCGATTGCTATTAGAGATTCGCTCTTTGACTTCCGAGACAAGGTGCAAGCCGCTGTAAACGATTATAGAGACAAAATTCAAGTAGCAGTTAACGATGGCTTTTCAGACTCCAGAACCAAAACACAAGAGGCTATAAACGACTTTTCTACCAAAATTCAAGCAAGCGTCAACAGTGGCTTCGCTGACACCCAAGCGAAAACACAAGCAGCGCTTAATGCGTATCGTGACAAAATCCAGGCAAGCGTCAACCAAGGCTTAAGTCAAGTTATTCCAAAACTTTATGAAATGATTGGAATGCCAATAGGACAACTCATAACACCCATCAACATAAGAAACGTAACCACTGCGTCCTTTGAATTTTACAGCTTAAGCGCACAGTTTAAGCTTCACTACATCGCAGTTGCTAAAAGGTAGCAACTGCTATATTTCTCAATAAAAAGTTACTTAGTGAGGAATAGTTATGTCAGGTAGAAGAAGTGAATTTGAAGAGAAACTGCTTGAAGATTTGAAGCTTAAGATAGATGACTTAAACACTAAAATAGACACCTTGAATAAAGCGTTAGACAGCGTTGGCACAGATTCGCTTCGGGTAAAAACTGTCTAATCATAGACGTTGCCCACAGTTTGTAAGCGACCTGTTGCCAGCGACAGATGGGCTTTACTTAGGGTCTGCTACGAGACGTTGGGATGGAAGCAAATTAATTAATCTTCCTTCTACTACGCCGTTGCCTCATGCTTCAACACATAGGAGTCCAGGTGGCAGCGATATTTTAAAAACTGATGTGTTAGATGAGTATTCTGTTGGCATTGGCGTTACTGTTGACGGAGTGTTATGTAAAGACGGTGTGGTCCCAAATTCCGCTTATCCTAATGCTCTCTTGCTTGATGGTTCAAGAAAGATGGCGAGAACATTAACAACACTCAATATAGACCCAGACATAACTGCGACCTACGCACTTGGCTCAGGAGGGAAACGATACGCAACTGGATACATAAACACAGTGTACTCTGTAGACACGTATGCTGGAACACTCTATGCCTCACTTCAAACAAAAACAGATGTCATAGGGGAATATTCACCAGGGGCAGGAGTAACAATAGATGGGGTTTTATTAAAGGACACTGGTATTTCACTTGGAGACGCCACACATGAAGGCGGCAACATTCAGGTTTACCAAGACGCTTTGGGCAATGATGCCTTAGTGTTAGACGCTGACGCCTTGGACACTGCGGGTGGCGTATTGTTAACGCTTCTCGACCCAAACGACTGTGATTTATCAGTGAACGGTGCTGTGGCTTTGCAAATTTATGGTGCAAACCTTGGTGGAGGAGTGAACCCAGCAATAGCGGTACGATTAGGCGACTTAACCCATGCAGGCGGTGATATTGTTGTTTACGAGGACAATTTGGGTAATGAAGCGTTACATTTTACTCCAAGCACGCTTACTCTTGGAAACACGACTACGTATTCAGGAGGACTCACTATCAATGGGGCGACTTTCAACTTAGCAGCTGACCTTCCACCAGATGCTTACGGGATGGGACTGAGTTGTGGCGATCCCACAACATTTTCTATTGTGTGGAATGATTCCCCCTATACCGTAAGCCACAGTTGGCTATTTGGTGTAAACGGGGCATCGGGTGATAGCGATTTCCTCATTATTGACGTGAGCAGTGTCCCAACCTATGTTTTTCGTGGTTATGTAGACGACACCTACAACCTTGGCGACTCCTCAGTTGAGTGGAAAGACCTCTACATTGACGGCGTAGCCTACATTGACACATTGAGCCTTGACACAACCGCTGGATTAGGCGTAGCCACAAGCATGAACCCGACAGTTGACGACTCAGTTGATTTAGGTTCAGCCACAAGGGAATGGCGTAACCTCCAAATTGATGGAACAGCACAAATTGACACTTGCCGAGTGGACGTCGCCTTAACTTTCCAAACAGACAACACAACCGACATCGGCACAGCCACAGTTGAAGCCAAAGACCTCTACTTAGACGGTTGGGCATACATTGACAGCTTGAGAATAGACGTCGCCTTAAACGTGTCTAACATCGACACGGCTGGCTCAGGCTTAGGCACTTTCCAACGAGCAATCCCAGTTACCTACAGTGGAGGAACAGGCTATATATACATCTACAATACTGCTTAATCTCGGAAGGTGATTTAAAAAATGAAGGGGAAACTCGATTTAAACAAAACAATTCCCTTAACTTCAGTAAGCCCAAAACTTCAAGACTTAGCCCGCCGAGTCCTCAAAGCCGAAAACGCCGTCTTAACCGCAACCTCAACTCTTGGAATGGCAAGCGACTACCTTCAAGCCGTCAAAGCAAGCGTTCAAGAACTCATCCAGAAAGAACAAGAAGAAATTAAACAATTAGGAAAAGTTAAGGCAACACCTTGATAAATTCATGGACTTCAAGCTATCCGTAGGAGTGGTTCAGAGGCAACCAGACGGTTGACCGTGGCTGGTTTGAACAGGCAACAGGTAGAATAAAAAAGGAAGGCTGGCTGTTAGCGCCTACAGAGAGCAAAGCCCAAAGCAGATCCAAAGACCAGCAAGGTGTTTAAGGGAAAAGGCAACTTCAAAAGAACCCAAGCAAAGAAGAAGGGAGACAAAGTTAGAAGAGACAACCACACCAGGATACCAGCGCCTTGATAGGTTGAATAGACAAGTCTCCTTAAAGTAGCCAATAGCCACCGCCAGAGTGCCACCAAACCAAAAAGACGACACCCAAAGCGACCAAGATCCTCACTTTGTTCAATGGGTATTTCACCTCCCTCCTATTCACTATTCTTAGAATATGTGACTTTTATACATAAAACTTGTGGAAGAAGCTTCTAGAAAGTAACTCCATCTTCTTTAGCAACTGCTACAGTGCAGAAAACCTTAAAACTCAACCAAGCTAATTGTTTGCGAGGAAACAAAAAATGGCAACGAAAAAGATATTACTTGTTGCCTTCCTAACCCTTGCCATTGCTATAACAGTTGGAGTCGCCTACGCTCAAGAACCAGAACCAGAGCCAACTAAACCAACGCTTTATGAAAACCTACCACAAATAATGAGCTTCACGCTCATATTCGGCGGTGTCTTAGCAAGAGCATTTCTACCATACCTACGAAAATGGCTCGCTGACGAAGTTGTTACTTTCCAAAAACGTTACATAGCCATAATAATCGCAAGTTTCGTTACTGCTTGGGTTTCTTTCCCACAGTTTCCAATAGCCTTCATAGAGTGGTGGCAACTGATAACGGCATCATTTGTATTTGGATTCGGCTTGCAGTCTACATACACTGAAATCTACGCATGGTTTGCAACGCCAACAGAAAAACCAATATCAACACCAACACCTTAAATCTCCCTAAAAAGGGTGCAAAACTATGTCTGAGGAGCGAAAAGATAATTTAAACCCTAGACCCGTCACAGTTGCCGAATGCTTCGAACGCCATAAAAAAATAGACTTAGCACTTTGGGGCAAAGATGGGCGTGGTGGAATAGTTAAAGACATAGGCGACATCAAAAACAAACTGACCTCTTTTCTCGAAAGAGAAGCTGAAGCAAAAACTAAGGGAAGAGATTGGCGCCTCTTAGGCTTCGCAATCTTAGGAAGCACCATAACAGGCATAATAATAGCAACCGTAAACTACGTTCTAACCCATCTACCTTAGCTAATCCAATAGCGATATTTGTTTCCCTCTTTCGTACGTCTAACTTTTCCAGACTTTGTTCCCCACCAAAGCCAACTTCTCACGTTGTGAGAATTAAACGGAATGGCATTTTGCTTAAGAACATCCATAATCTCTTCTGGAATCAAACCGTTCCTTTCATAACAATACTGTGTCTTTAACAACTCTCGAAGAGCATCTGATAAACTTCTACGGCTAGTTAAATGCGGTATATTTGATGTAGGCAATGTAGTCGATACACTAGACGGAATTGCAACTGTCCCCTCACTAATCGTAACAGTAACGGGTTTAGATGGCTGTGAAGGAGGCATCTCCACCTTCAACTTACCCGCAACAGTCAACGCAGTCTCCAGCTCCTTGATTATAATATCTTTTTTTTCGGAGTCCTTTATCGCATCCGCAAGTTGTTTCTTCACTCTTTCTAGTTCTGTTTCTTCTTGACGTTCACGCTCTAACGCGTCTGTTATGATTTTTGTTAAGCTATCCACTGCGTTTTTAGTCTCTTCCTTGTGTGGAGCAATGTAGGTTAGTTTGGGTGTTTCGGCGCCGTGTTTACTTAAACGTGGTTGCGTGATTGTTTGGAGTGGTAATGTTTGTCCGCTTGTTATAACTGCAAACTGCCCAGTGTTTAAATCCAATAGGTCTTTTCCTCTGTAGAAAGAGTGGTCGTAGTATTTGAGGCATTGAGATTCTATGTAATGAACGTCTTGAGGTGAGAATTTTCCATAGAATGTGAGATTGCAGAGTTGACGAATTGTAAAGTTAACTTCTTGCGGTCTTGGAGATAAGGCTATTGGAACAATGTTTAGTTTTCTGGCATCTATGCTTGCTGTTTTGAAGGATTTTATCATTCGTGAAAAGACCCAAGGCGGTGAGACTCTTCCTTTTGTTGACATTGGAGCGTATTCATGTGTCTCTTCAACTATGAGCATGATTGGGCGTTTTACAGTTTCGTTGTATTTTAAGAGGTAGTATAAGAAACGAGAGATAAACTCGATTAGTTTGGTCTCATCTTCCACATCAGTTGTATAAAAAACTACTGAAACTCCTTGTTCGACAACAGCTTTAGCGTAAGTGCTAGGTGAAGTTGGGATGAAGTCGATGTCTTTAGCGTATGGACCGCCACATACAACAATATCCCATTTCTCCTTCAACGTGTGATACTCCGCTCTCGGCTCGAAGATTACAACTGTTCCGCCTTGGGTAAGGAATTGCTCGGCGAGGAGTGCAGCCGTGCTACTTTTTCCACTTCCACTTCCACCCCATAAACCGATGCGTAAACCCTCAGTTTTCCAAGGCGGAGAATCAGTATCAATTATAAAAGTTTCACTCAACCTAAATTTCATAACAAACACCCAAAAAAGATTTAGCAAGTGCTACTTCTTATGCTGTTTCAAATGCTTAACGCCTGCCTCCGTGATTTTCCACAGTATCACGCGTTCACTGATAGCGATTTTTTCCACGAAGCCGTCAACTGCCAAAACCATCAAATGATGACGAGCAGAATCATTGCTGACACCGACAGCCTGAGCCACATGACTCGAATGTCTCTGACCATTCTTCGATAAGAAAGCCAGTATTTTTAGGCGTATTTTGTTAACCTTCACCATAATTGTTCACCCAAAAAATATGGTTATAAAAAGGCTTTAAAGATTCTCCGCAGGGTATGTTTCTAGGTTTTTCTCCGTGCTTCTTCTAATGCGCCTTCAAGTTTAAGCAGTTTTTCACTTAGCTTTTCTACCCAGCTTATCGCTGTGTCGAAAAGGTTGTGCATCTGAGTTGTTGTTTTTTCAACCTCTTTCCTTGTCTCTTCATCAGTTATTTTTGCGGTGGCTCTGCTAAGCGGGTCTAAAGCAGTTTGATGAAAAGCAATGTGGAGTTGGTAAGCTTCTTTTTTCCAATCTTTTTCAGACATGTTTTCACTCAAAACGTAAGTGTAAGCGCAAGCATAAAAGACTTTCTACATGGTCTTTACAAATCTAAGCGTATCGCTTTTGATGTGTAGTCGTATGTTGTTGCTTTTGCAGAAGTCTATTAGCGTCTGAATGTTCTCTGCGTATTCTCTTCGGGCTTCTTCTGTGCGCGCACGGGCGTCGTAGTTCCACATGCCATAAACTATGAGGTCCACGAAGTTGAGTTCGTTGAGTAAGTTGGTTAAGTTTTGTTTGTGTATGCTTGAAGGCGGATAAGGCTCCATTGAAATCCAAACGTAGTCATCGAACTCATGTTTCCAGAACCTAAGCGTATTAATGCGATTGTGTGGAAGCAATGCCTTCGGCTCCCATAACGAGGAGAAGTCTTGGCTCAGAGAAACGATTGTCATGCCTTTTCTTATGCCACGTTGATATGGATTGCCAAGTTTTGAAAGCGTCGCCACCTTTATCTTCTCTGCTAGTAGAAGGGCTATTAGGTCTGACGTGGAGTTTTTGATCTGTGGAAGAAAAGGTTCAGTTAGAAACGATAGGAAAACTCCAACATCGCTTCGGTAACGAAAAGCGTGGAACTTATAATCATCCTCAAGCTGATGGCGAACAAGGTCAATCGGCGGCTTCTTTGGTAATCTCACCTTCAGCCAATCCTCTCGGCTCTGCCTTCCCGCTTTTGGTCCATAACAGTAGAGACATCCGTTTGAGCAGCCCCATGCTACATTGCAAGCGTATGGTTCCTCAACTTCTAAGACGGCTTTAGCAGTTTCAAGCGCAAGACCCTTTGGTTTATACAGTTCACCTAACATATTTCTTCACCCAAGAAAAAAAGAATGGGATATTATTTATTTTTTGTTGCTATTGTTCACTTGGTTCTGTCCACTCTTCAATGAGGATTTTTTTGTCGCCTATTTTGAAGCTTATTTTCAATGGACGCGAGTCTTTTGTTGGTAGTGGAAACATGCTGTCTTCTGCTAGGTCCACTGGCACATAGATTAGGTATTTGCCGTCTTTTCGTCTGAAGAGTCTTCCTTTTCCTTCGCTCACCATAGGTTTCATCACCCAAAAAGAAGATTTAAGTCAGTTCCCTCTTCAACGCCGTTAAGCGGTCAACAGTTTTCTCTTTTTTAGCAGTTGCTACTTGTAAGACAGGAACATCTCTGTAGATTTTCGCCTTCATTGTGTCAAAATCCTCGTGATTCATTGCATGGCGAAGGGCCTCTTTTATTTCTCTCTCGTTTCTGCAAGCGAAACACCATGAATTTCCGATTCCCATCCATGTTTCGGCTAAGACAATGTTGACTTTTTCTTTCAGCAGCTTAGACGGGTTCCAAACTTTGCATTTCTCCTCTTCGATGTGTAAGTCTCCATGAATGAAAGTGTCAGAAGGGTCACTTAGATAAGTGGCAACTTCGCTTTTGATCTCTTCTATGGCTAAAGTTTCAGTGAGAACGAACACTTTCTTGCTAAAGCCCCCAAGGCTTCTTGTCATTTTGAGGAATATGCCTGTTTCCATAGATACACCCAAAAAAGACTCTATTGTTTATCGCGGTTTTCTATAGATACCCTCGCAATTTTTTCAGCGCCCATGAGTTTGATTCTCTCTGCAATGACTTTTCTGCTGAGTTTATGAAACCTTACTAAATGTGTGAATATCAGAGTTGCTTCACGTTTATTGTTCTTGTTTAATGCGTTGTATAGTTTCTTAATGTCTTCTTGACTATCATCCAACACTTTGAATCACCCAAAAAGTAGAGGTTACATTAGTTCTTCGAGCAGTGCTTTTAATCTTGGCGATGTTTCTGTTGTCAAGGCTAACGCACTTTTCTTTAAAGTTTCGGTTGCGTCTGTTGTCGCCTCTACTCCCGCTTCCTTCGCTAACGCTTCAGCCGCCTCTTTTATGGCGCCTTTCTTCTGTGTTGTCATCGCATCTAGTAGTTTGAGGCTTGTTTCCGTGACTCTTTCGATGCACCATCCTACGCCTGCGCTGTCAGCTAAAGCCTTCACGTCTTCAATGTTCTTCTTGAGTTTCTTAGCCTCTTTCTCACTAACTTTCAACGCCGTGATTCTCGCCAACTGTTCCATAACAGAGCCTAACCGACCTTGCAAGTCTCTAACCGCTTTCTCAATGATTTCACGTCTGGTTCGTGTGAGTTCTTCATCTATCTCTTTCAAGCCTCGCTGTCTCTCTTCGTCAATCGCTTTGGTTGCACCCTTTTCCTTCTCTGCCAGATAGCTTTCGAACACCGACTGCTCGAAACTTAAGGGAAGCAACTCCAAACGGATGTCATGGATATGTGTTGTTTTGCCGTTTATAGGAGCTTTAACCTTTTCAGACACGTATGCAAACACTTTATGGTACTGTTTGGTCTGTTCGAAGTCGGTCAGCTTCTTTCGCAGATCCTCCAGAGCTTTATTTAGGCGTCTCTTCACGGCTGTCAAAGTCAACGCTTTTTCGTATGGAAGCAAGTAGAGGTTGCGTTCTCGACCTAACGCAGTAGCGCCACTTGATTTGCCGAGAATCATCGTATTTTTTGCAAGTTCCTCATACCATTCTCGGCGCATTGTTTTGAGTTCGTTAGCGAACCGTGAAGGATAAGGCGAGAACCGCAACACTTTAACTCTAATCTTGCGACCGCCTGAAACAATAGTTGTATACCGCGCTCTTAGAGATCTGCCTCTCAGAGTCTTTCGCTTCGCATAATCCTTATCCATCTCTCGCAACTGATCTTCAAGCCCTTCCTTGAAAGCCATATAGTTCTCGCGTTTCTTCAGCGAAGTCACGTCAACTGACACGTTCAACAGGTCCTCAGTTGGGACTCCGAATGCTCGGCTAAAATCGTCAAGATTTTAGCTATCGATTAGGAATCCCTTGATCACTATTGCTCTCTTTGTAGGCTTCAATTTTTTCACCCACTCCAATTTGTTTCAATCACCTCTATGACGCACATAGCAGTTAAGCCTCTGTATAAGCGCTTTTTCTTTCCTTTCTATGCTAAATCCTACGATGTGCAAGCATCTTTTAAGGTTCTTTCCCATCACCCACAAGGGCTCCTAACAGATAACAGCCTAAGCTTGTAAGTGTCGAAGGAACAACCACATTATGTTTAGGGTCATTTGGTGATAAACCTAATCTTACCCTTCTCAATCGCACTGTTACTCTATGAACTCCAAGCCTTCTCGCTATTTCATCGTCAGATAACCTCGTATTATACAACTCTCGAAATTCAGAATTTGTGAACTTTGCGTCACTTCGTTCTTGATAATCCCCTGAAGCCTTAGTCATGATTTTTTCACCCAAGGAACGAAGCATAGTCAAAGCAACCTTTGTAGCAACTGCTACTATCCTATGCTTCGTTCAGCCCATTTAATTTTTCGCATGAAATTTGCTAGTGCTGAAGTTAATTTTGCCTCAATTACGATTGTTGTTAAATCGTATCCTAGTCGTTGGTTTACTTCAATAAACTCGTATTCAACAAGGAAGTTAAGCATCTCCATAAGAGTCGTGATTTTCATTTTTCTGAAGGCTTCCAATGTGCTTATTTCGTTTATCGTATGCCAAGAACCATCAGCAAGTAAACCAAGCAACGCATCTAAACAGCCACTCATGACCTTCACCTTTTCTCTAACAACATCATAAGAGACATTTAAGTCCTATGAAATCAGTCTCTAGAAACAAATTCTAGAACACTTTTCCACCCAAAATAAAATTTGGTTGCGCGGGACAGATTTGAACTGTCGTACTCTAGGTTTCTCAAGAGATGAAATGGTGGGATTTGAACCCACGCAGGGCGATCAGCCCACTCTACCTGACTGAGTTACATCTCATCTCTTATGGGCCTAGCGGGATAAACACCTGGCTTCCCTACCGCGCAACAATCATAAAATATTACTTCACCCAAAAAAGAGTTTTTCTTTAACCGCATGGAATTGCGTCTTCATGGACAACTTCAATACCTTGCTTTGCTAGTTCTTTCTTGAATTTCTCCCAGTCGAACTCGCTGTAGTCTAGAGTGCAGATGCTATTTCCTCTCAGTCCTAACGCTACTTTTTTCTGCAACTTTCATCGCCTCTTCTGTTAGCTTTAAATCCTCAGTTTTTACATCTAAGCCCGCTTGTTGCAAAAGCGCGATTAGCGCCTCAGCCTCTTTCAAGCATGTCTGACCAGAGAATCCGCTCGTCTTAATGTGGACTTTGCCATCCTTGTCGATTGCCACATCTATGGACTTGTAGCTGCTAGCCAATGTAACCAGCTCCTCTCACGCCTCTTATGACGATGTTTTTGTTTGGCATCACGTTTGCGTTTGTTTGGTAGCCCATCGTGTTTAAGGCGCGTTGAACAGCAACACTTGTGTAAAAGTTTTCAAAGAGTTTTTTGAATGTTTCAATTCTCATCGTTTGCTGATAGTCGTCGCCGACCACAGCAACTTGTCCACCACTGATAGTAACACCGAAACCTCTGATTCCGCCGATACCAGGCACCATCACGCCAGAGACAACCTTAGCCCATCTGCCACTAGCATCTTGGACCTGCGTAACCACTTGACCGCCAAGAAACTTCGCCAAAGCCTCACAAGTAGCCTTAACCAACGCCTCATTCACTTGCTTAATACTCACGCTACAACGTCTGAGCTGCGAAATTTCATTCACACTCCTTTTTTATTCACCCAATATGAAGAAAGAACATTGTCTAATTGCTTTTTCTTTGAGGGGTGCTGAAAACCTATTTTGTATCTAAACAGTTTAAGATTTCTCTCGCCTCCAAAGTTAACGCAATAAACCGCACAACTTTTGTATTTTCCCCAACTTAGTTTTTCACTATTATGTAGCCACACACCACTTTTTATGTCTACTGACTTGAGTAGTGTTTGAATTTCGTATAAGCCATTTTGGTTAACGCTGAATCCTCGAATGTTTCTATGGTTTTTATACTGGTAAACGTTTCCCTCTGAGTCAAACCAACCGCTTAAAAATCCACTTTTGACACCTGTCTCTGTCTTTGCGACCTCTGGAACGTTCCAGTCTTTCATGTTACTCTTTGTAATTAACGATTTTATGTATTGGTAGGCTTCTTTGGAAATAAGTGCAACACGATATAAACCATCTGAATACGGTCCCCCTTGCCAGGGGGTCAAAGCGCTCCATCGCATTAAAATTTGGTAAAACACTCTTCCCCAATCTTCGCTGGCCGTATGTAAATCAATGCTGTAGACTCTGTTAGAACTGTGAAGGTGCCCATCTCCATAAATAACTCCTAGAATGTAGCCTAGCTCCCATGTTGGCTTTCTTGCGTTTTCTGGTAATTTTTTCGTGAAGTAATGTTCTGGTGGTCGTATTTGATAACCTGCCTCTCGTAAACGCCTTAAAACGGTGTGTTTGCAAATTTCGAACTTTTTAGCGATGTCTGCTGAGGACCACTGCTTTTCAATGTATAATTCATGTAGCATCTTTTGTGGTATGATAATCTTCCTCGTTATTTTTCACCCAAGAAAAAGTTATGGCAGCCCTATATATTGTTTGATTTTTCTTTCTTTGACTAACTCGTTGAAAGCCAACCTGAACGTTTCCTTCTCCCCCCATCGAATAGGCATTGCGTTAGCGAGTTCTTCAGCGCTTATTACACGTCCCTTGTTTGCCTTTAACACATTCAGAATAGCTTCTTTCAACTCAGCTACAGTCCTGATTTTCGATGTAGCTCTCCGCTGCCACTTTTCTTGTCTTTCAGCCCACATGCACGTTCACCCAAAAAGTAGTCGCTTGCGATAGTATTTTTCTCTTCTCTGTTCCTTTTTCAGTATGGTTTGAAGTCGCTTGATGCGCGTTGTTAATCTCTTGATTTTAAGCTGAGTTTTCAACAACCTTTTCTGCTGAATCTCTCGTTTTGTCGGTTTTGGTTTAGGAAGAGGCGGCTGAATCGTTGATAGGTCAAGTTTGAGTATTTCTTCCATGTGCGGTTGCAATCGTTCTAGCAGTTTCTCTTTTAAACGCAAAAATCTCTTTGTATGATACCTGTGGCGTGGAATCCACTTGTGTTTGTATCTTCTTATTTCAAGCTTAAAGTGAGCTATTTCTTCTACAATTGTCCTCACGAATTCGGGTCTCTTTTCTGGACTATGATTCCACAAGGAAGCATGGTAACTGCTAAACTCAATTTTGCGCCTATTCGTGTTTCCACGGAGATAATCCCAAACCAAAGCAACAGATCCCCAGCGCCTCTTAAGATTGATTTGTGCAACATACTTCCGCTTTTCACCGACCGCCTCAGCCACTTTATCAACAAGAAATTGCAACTGCTGAACTGTAAGAAACTGTGGTTTACTCAACTTTTACACCCAAAAAAAGCTTGTTTAGATTGGTGCTGGTTTTGTTTTTGTTTTCCGTAGTTCTTCTCTTCGTGTTATTAGATAGTATTTGCCTGTTTCTTCTACGAGTTTCTGCAAGTCATCATACTTTAGACTGAAAGATGTTCGTGTTATCCATTCGCTTTTTCGATTCAATTGTTCAATGTCTACCTCTAAACAGTTGGCTTGGGGATGGTCGATATACATGAGTCGTTTGTCCACGCCTAGCCTTATTTCTTTCCTTAATTCAGGCATTTTTTCACCCAAAAGAAAATGAAACTTTACAGATTCTCCCTAGTCAACTCTGCGACAAATCTTAGGTAAAGGTCGCTAACTCTTTTTACAGCTGGGTTAACCCTTGGATTTCTGTGTCCCCAAACAAAGACTTCCGCATTAGGATTGTTAAATTGAAATCTAAGCATGGCGCTAGTTATGTCAACATTGTATTTGGTCACACCGGCTACAACAGTCTCTGCAAGGTTCTTGACCCACAGGTCTAAAATGATGGTATCATAATCTCCATGAACCCACTTGTACGCAAAAACATCGTCATGATGAATCTTGACTCTAGCATCATCTGGAAGGAGCGGCTTTATGAGGTCTATCACGTCCTTATTTATCTCCACAACATCAACGCTTTTTACGTCTTTATTGGCAACTAGATGATGATGAATCAAGCCTAAACCAAGCCCGCCAATGAGAACTCTTCCTTTGCAAGCTTCAGCCAACCTCTTCATACCCATCCAATGCATCGGGTCGTCAACCATCACAACCTTACCGTTGATTCTCAGTTGTGTCACAATTATGGTTTTGGTCACTTTCAAAAGTTCATAGCCGTCAACACCTTCCATTAAGTAAGTGTTTCCTCTTCCATATTTGACCTTGGTAATGCTTGCAGTCCCAAGAGACTTCACTGGATAATCAACAGTCTTCCACTCTCTTACTGTAAGTGTTTTGAACTCTTTCATTCTTTCACCCAAAAAACAGGTTATTTTAGTTCTTCTTGTAAAGCCTTCAAACGGTCTGTTGCTTTCTCCTTCGCCAAATATTCCTTAAGTTGCTGGTCCAGAAGTCTGCGGTTGGATGCAAACTCCTTAGCGGTTTTGATGAACTGTTTTATTTCAGTTTCACGCTTCTCTCTGTTCACCGTAACCTCATTCATTGCATCGTAGAAGTCTTCGAGTCGAACATGTTTCAGGTCTCGGCTACGTGCAAGTCTAGCAGATGCTACACACAACAGTTCCAGTTCGGCGCCAGTCCACAAAGCTGTTTTTTCTGACAACTCTGCGATATGAGGCGTCACTTCCGATGAAAGCGGGATTTTCCTCACAACTTTTGTATGCACATGGATTATTTCCTCTCGTGCATCAGAATCTGGGGGAAACAAGGCAAGTTTCTCATCGAAACGCCCAGCTCTAATGAAAGCTGGATCAAGCTGTTCCATCAAGTTTGTGGCGCCTACAATGATGCTCTTTCGCTCATCATCTCCTAGCCAATCCATGAGCATGTTCTGTGCTCTGCGACCAACACCCGAATCGGTTGACATAACCATGTCACGCCTCAAGCCGATTTGGTCGATTTCGTCTATGAAGACGATGCAGGGCGCGTTGGCTTCAGCGATTTTCTGTAATTGTTTCACTTTCCTCTCTGTTTCTCCCACTATGCCAGCGAACAGATCGGCGCTTGAAACCTTAATGAATGGCAGTTCAAGTTCCTTCGCCATAACTTTGGCTAGTAAGCTTTTTCCTGTTCCACCTGGACCAAAGAGCATAATTCCTCTTGAGGCGCTGACTCCCCAGTTGCGCGCTGTTTTGTCTTTGATGATTTTGATAACGTTGTCTCTGATGTATTGCTTCAGGGTTTCGTAGCCGCCTACCGCTTCCCAACCGAATCTAGGATAGGTTAGCTCGAAACCGTATTTCCGCATTAAGTCCATTTTGGCTTTGGTTATGGCTGACAACTCAATTGCCCTGTTTTTGAAGAGGCTTTCCATAGCTGACGTTTCTAGGTCATGCAATGTCATGCCACTGCTCGCAGTTACGATTATGTCAGCGTATTTCTTGTTGAAGGTCTTGCCGATTTCGTTGAGCATTGCTTCTCGTTCTTCTTCTGTGCTGAAAGGCGGCTCAATCAAGACGCAGAATCGCCTAGTCTGTTCATCAAACAGTGTAGCGTCCGGCGTAACCACAAACACAGATGACTTCTGAGCTAAAACCTTCGGATGAGTAGCCCAGTTCTGCAAGGCTAAACTAATAGCCCTTGCGAGGTCCGTGTTTGTGACGTTTTTGATTATAGCCACACTCGGCTGACTTTTGATTATGTTGTCTACTGTCCGCATAGATGATCCTATGTCTGTGATGCCGGATGAGCCAAAAATTGACCCCTCAGCTTCCACTCGAAGAGGCATCCACTCGCCTTTATCCCCTTCATGTGGGTTCCACTCGCTTAGACCTTCCCATGCGTCTGCGACTATCCGCCTCTTAGCGTCTACGTTGAAGTAGTCTTTTGAAGCAAATTCCTTGCTCTTAACGAACTCGATTAATTCATCGAACCTTTTAGGATCTTCTGACTCAATCAACAGTACTGTACTTGCTTGGCTTCTTCTTTTTAAAGCGCTAGTTGTTTTCCAATTTTCCAATTTTAACACCCAAAAGAAAAAGCAGAAGATTTAGATTTTATTTTTTTTCTATGCCTTTCTTTGAACTTTTGAAATGCCACCGTGTTAGTTTCTCCGTGCCAAATAGGAAGCTTTGAGATTTCTTTAATAACTTCTGTTTCCGTCATCTTGAGTCTCCTTGCTGTAAGTGCTATGGCGTTAATTGGGTCATGTTTCGCACACATATATGAGTAAACAACATAAACCTTCCCTAAAAGGACAAGTAAAGGTCGATTTGTTTCCTTTAGCCACCTCTTAACATCTTCCAATTCATCTTCCTGAAAGTCGTTCAATTCGTTCACCCAAAAAAGGTTTTTCACTGCTTAGCCCACATCCATCCTCTCTTGTCTAGAGCTTTATAACCAAGTTTTTCAAGCAATTTTGGTAGGTCCGGGAACTTCTTTCTCAGTTTGTCAACATCATAAACATCTCTCCCAAACACTGCGTTGTAAACTTCGTTGATGAGTTTATGTGTGTCGAAAGTAAAAGCCTCTATCGCCTGATGCGCCAATATATCGTGGCAATCGTCTAGGAAGCCCGATTTTTCTTCAAACGTCCAGTCTTGATAAAGCCCTTTATACAATGCATCGTTCTTTGATTTCCAATAGCCAAAGTTCCATCCTTCCTTAGCCTTGTTTGCTTCTTCGATGCAGATGTCTAGAAGCCAGTTAGTAATGGGCATGAATTTAGATTCTTTCCTTGCTTCTTCCACAATTGACCTGATTTTATCAAACTCGCTCGTCATGAGTTCACCCAAAAAGAATGTTAGGTTAATTCTCCTTTGTATTCAACGTCGAATCGCTTGGCTATCTCTTCTGCGAGAAGTCGTCTATGGCAGTGAGTACGGTCTTTTTCGTAGCAGACTAAGAGTATGTTGCCGATTTTGGCTTCTTGTGCTCGCTTCTCCATCCACTTTCGAGCCTCTGGGCGATTCAACTGTTGTAGATAAACTATTTTGTAGTTTTCCCAGTCCTTCATCGCAGTTAAAGTCATGAGTGTTATGCTCATTGGTGCTACCTCATTGTTGCCTCGGTTTCTCATCACAAAGTAGACGAAGCAGGAGCCGAGTTTTTGAGCCTTCACTTTCGGTTTGTTTCCAACATAGGTTGTGTAGATCGGCATGTTCTCAATCCTTTTGAACGACTTTGTAGCGTTTTAGGAAACCATTAAGAACAATGATGCCGTTGTCCGTTAAGTTCTCTATTTGCTTAGCGAGGTCAGCAACTTCGCGCATGGAATTTTTAGGCATGTTTTTCACCCATTTTTGTTTTGTAGCGGTTGCTACTGTATTAAGGTATGGTTTGTGGGGTTCTGTGGGTAGGCGTGCTGAAAAAAAGAGAAAGGAGTGATAGAATCTCCCCTTCTTTTCGCTACACACAGAACCTTTCCACCCAAAAATTAACTTAAAAGCTTTTGTAACTCTTCTAGTTCTTGGAGATAGTCTTTGCCCTTTTTAGTTGTTTGATAAACCATGTTTCGTCGTTGCCCATTTTTACATATCTTCATTTTAGACTCGTCTATTTCAAGCAAACCAGCTTCAACAAGAGTTTGCAACGTCTCTTCTGATTCTCCGTACCTCTCATCTCCTAAGAGGAGATGCCATTTCAAAGCGCCTTTCCTAGCTTTATTTAACATATCTCTGTAGATTTCAAAGCGATTCCGATGGATACGCAGCAAGATAACATACACCCAAAAAAGAGACTAGTCCTCAACTTCAATGCGTGGCGCTATATAAGCCACTATTCTGCTGTCTTTGTCAAGAACGTTTTCATGTGTTATTCTTAGAGGCATGTCCTTACTCCACTCGAAAACAATCGTCGCGTTGAGGTCTTTTCTGATTAATGCTTTCAAGTAGCTCAGGCTGTAAACTGCTCTGTTGTCTCCGTTTCCCTCAGCCTCAAGAACAACGCCTTCATTTGTTGCGTATTTGTTCTTTGCGGTTGCGCAGTCTCCTGCCGTCTTTATTATGAAGGTCTTGTGGTCAGCTTCAAATGAAACGGTGTCGCCTGCGCTTCCCATGTCTTCCAAGTCAGAGTAAAAGTCTGAGGCAATCACCTTAACTCTCGCTGTAAAGTTGAGTTTTGGTGCAGGTGGCACTTCGGAATTCTCCACTTCAAGCATTGGAAATGCTCGTTGTCTTTCTCTTGCATCAACCAAAGTTATGGTGAATTTGGCGTCTTTTCCATCCACAAGGGCTTTTATGAACGTGTCCTTTCGCAAGTGTTTCATCTGCTTCAACACTTCCTCAAGGTCTACTAATAGAAACCCTTCAGTATGCACTCTGTATTCTTGAAACGCTCTCTTGCTTACGAAGTAGTCAATCATGGCTACGCGGCTCGTGTCCATGACTCGAATCAATATTCCATCGTTTTTTATCTCTATCAAAGGCTCATCTTGTATTTCTTCAACTGCCTTGAGAATTTTTTCAAAGAGTATAGCGTTTTCAAACGTGAAGTCGGCAACAGCGTTTAATCGCAGTCTCTCAAGACGTTCTTTCTCTTGACAAGCCTTACATTGGAATCCTTCGTGAACACCTGAAGCCTTTGAGTATTCTTTTCCACATGTGCGACACTTGAACTTGATACATCGGTTGCAAACAAACCCTTCCTTCGTTTCCTCGCCTTCCCACGACTTTGCTTCTCTGCCACACTTTACACATTTAGGCAGTTGCGGAATCTCAGGCTTTGGTTCTGTTGGTGTTGATGTTGGTTTTTCTTCGCTCAAGTTTTTCACCCAAAAAGGGCTATTAAAGTGTCATGTTTACAGAGTATTCATCGGTGCTGAACCTGGGAGTTTCTTCAACTTGAGCCATCGCTGCCTCGATTCTCGCAAGCAATTTTTTTCTGTTAAGTCTTGCTGTGTTGTTCGCATCTGGAGTTAGGAACTCAATAACAATCTTCACCATTTTCTCACCCAAAAAGTGTTTTATAGTGACTCTAGTTCTCTTTTTAAGGCTTCCAGTCGGCTAATTCCCTTACTCGCAACCAGCTCCTCATCAAACGTTACTTCGCTGCCTTCCACATCCGCAACCATCCGACTCTGACGTAAACGTTGTTCTGCTATTCGATCAGTATGCTTACAAGATTTCTCATTAAGAGGCTTTTTCTGATATATCCACCTGGGGCAGTCACACGACAAACTATTCGCTTTGAAGCCTCGCCAATCGCGTAGCCACAGCCGAACATGATAGGCTTTGCCTGGTGTTGATTCGCTTGAAACACCCCATTCCAAATAGTCTAAGCCATGAATTGCAGATTCCAACAATAATCACCCAAAAAGATATTTATTTTATGTAGTAGTGTCGTTTTCCCTGCTCATCTGTTTCGTAGTCGTATGTGTGTCCTTCTTCGTCCTTGAAAGTGCCGAAACCAATATGCGACAAACCCGACACCTTATGAATGTCCACATACTGCCTCTTAGGGTCAGGTCTCCACCGTTTAATCTCGCTTAGCCTATCAGAAACGTCTATCACCGTCATGTAGCTTTCTCGCTTGCCCACTTCTACGTGGCGGCCACCCGCCGTGCATTCTCCAAAGTCTTGTTTCATCCAGTCGTCTAACTGCTCCTTTGTTCCTTGGCACTTAACAGTACTTCCACAGATGTTGCATTTGACACGCCACTCCTTAACCGTAGCCATCTTTTTACACCCAAAAATCAACGTTTTTGATAGCGCTTGACTATGTATTCTCTTCCTCTGTGTTCAAAGTTGTGTATTACTCTCAACAACACGTTGGCGAGGTCCGCTAAGTCGCCATCTGCTTCATTCCATGCTTCCGCGCCAAAGTCCTCTATAGTTCGTTTTAGTTCTCTCAATTCAGGCAACTTTTTCACCCAAAAAATAGGGCTATTGTGGTTTTTCTTCTTTTATGATTTGAAATTCTTTTCTGTCTGTGCCCTTTATTGTGTATTCTCCAATTTTCTTAGTTTGGGCGGTTGTATCGTGTACTGTGATTTTGTATCCATGGGTGTAGAAAGTTTCACCTGTTTCCTCATCTTTCTCTGGAATCTCTGGAATCTCTATGGCTTCGGCGTAGAAGTCAAGTCTTATTTTCTTGTTCTCTTTTGTCCATGCCTCCAACCATGCCTCTTGAGTGTCAGAAGCTTCAAGCAAACGACCGCCATACGCAGGTGCTTTTTCTAGTTTGAGTTTAGGCAACTGTAGGTCACTGAATTTTTGTTCAATCAGCCAAACAATAGCATCTGTGGTGTCATCCCATTCCTCAAGCTCTACCAAAACGGTTATACGCGATATTTTTGGCATATAGTTTCACCCAAAAAACAGTTACTTTAGGTCATGGTTTAAGATTTCGCATAGAATCTGGTCAGCAGGCAACCGATCCTTAAACACTTTTTCTTTCTCCACGATTTGTTTAGCCTTCGCTAGTTTATCGACAAGCTGAGGTGAAGCATTAACTTGCAATGCAAACGTTATAGCTTCGTCAATTTTTTTAAGCAACGGCGCCTTTTCTAACACCGAGCAACCAGCACATGATTCTCTAGCATCTTCAACTTTTCGATACAGCAATCGCTTAGTTGAAATCATAGCTTTCTCACCCAAAAATTATGTAGCAACCGCTACTAATATGCTTGTGGAAATACGGTTTTCCAACCGCAAACTCTACAACGCGCGTGAGCATGTCCATGATGTCGGCTTGTAATTTCCATCGTGTCTTCTCGACCACAACCCTCACACTTCACAACAAACACCCAAAAAGGTTTATTTACCGAATACAGCTTTCTTGGCTTGCTTTAAAACATCCTTATGCAATTCCGCGTAATGGCTTAATGTTTCCTCAACATCAAACGGGTCTGGAACGATTATCGGTAATCCCTTTGGAGTCATTTTGTCATGGCGTTTGCGATAGTGCATGGTTGCTATTAACGGTTGATTAGCACAAATCTTGCAGTGCCTCTCTTCTTCTCTATCATAGGACCAAACGCCTAATTTATGCCCGTTTGGACAAATGATTTGTGTTGGCTCTTCAGATAATCTTCTAAGGAAACTTGCATGACATTGGCTGCAAGAGAATTTAAACTCATGTTCCTTCAAGTTTGCACCCATCCAGAAAAAATTGTGTGGTGCTTTTATTTTATTTCTTCTAAGGCTGCAATTACTGCTATTCTGGTGTAAATTTCTATCGCTTGCTTCAGAATCGACTGTATGTCGTTTCCTGCTGCGTCAGGTCTTCTCTTCGTAACAGCAATGTCTAATGCATCTACGCTTGATTTAATGATTTCAACAGCCCCTCTTATACTTAGCCACATAGCTTCTATGGCTTCTTCAGGCTTCACATTTTTCACCCAAAATTAGTCTTTTTTAGTCCTTTTCTGGTTTCTTGCGTAGGTCAAACGTCTTCTTTTCATGTGCAGGTCGTGGTCGAAACTTGCCATGCAATCCGTAGCCCAATACTGAACGCTGTCTTTCTATGTTTCTTTCACGAACATGTTGAACATGAATGTCCTTCACAACTCGCCGCGCTACTTCATGACTTGACCTGAAATTTGCCTCTACAACACAGCGTTGTGCAACGGGTTGCTCTAGCGTGTTCTGTTGCACAGTATTATTCAAATGCTTCTTTTTCTGAAGTAACTTTTTGAGGAAATTTATGAACCCCATTGCGTCCTTCACCCAATAGAAAAAAGAAGGGTTGTTTATGTATTTAAGCGAGTAGCCGTTGAATGAAGTCGGGCAAGTTTGGTTTCTGTGTTTTTGGGTCTATCGGCACGATTCCGAGGATTCCATGTGTTTCGCTGAAAGCTCGAATTACTTTTGAGCCGTCTCGCATCAACACTACACGGATAGCGGCGTTTTCCTGATGATGTTTTTGTTTGGTTATCTTCCATTGAAGTTGACCCATTAGATAGACGATGTGCCGTTGCGCCTGGTCTTTCACAACTTCCACGCCTTCTAATTCCAAGTCGATTGCTTCTCCGTCACTGTGAACATGCAGGATTAGCTTTTTCAACGTTGCTATTTTCGGCTCAGACAAGCCTTTCACCCAAAAAAAGAGAGGTTAATTTTTTAAAACTTTTACGACTTTGGCGTTGAGGATTGAACCAAATAATCCCATGTGGCTTATGTCTCTGATTTCGTTTCCACACACAGCATAATGCCCTAACGGCAGATCAGCAACTTCTTCAGGTAATTTACCTAGACTCCACGTGCTTCCCATAAGAGGCAACGGCTCTACTTTTTCGGTTACGTGAGGCTCAAAAGGATTCGGCAAATTGTCACCTGTCTCCAAAATAGGCTGTATCTTATCTCCGTTCTTGAAGCCTTTAAACCTAACCACATGAAAAGTGTTTCCAGCATTTCCACCGCCAAGCAATGCTACTTTCTCACCTTTTCTAAATCTCATGTTCAAACACCCAAGAGAAAAAAGGGGGTTTAATTAACTTCTTCTAGATACTCTTTCCAGTTGTTGTCGCCTACTACTTCATGTGTTTTCCTGTCTGTGAATATTAGTCCTATCACTGGCTTTTCGCTCTTCGGGGATTTGTATAATCTTATTATCGAACCCTTCACCAGAATGAAGGGCGGACCTGATTCAACGTAAATGTCCTTAAGAACTCTGTAGTTTTTCAAAATCAACACCCAAAAAAAGAAAAAAAAGAGGGGTTTTAATGATACAGCGTTATCACGTTGTGTCGCTCTGGTTTTGTTGGTTCTTGCGGTATCTGTCCTTCAAATCTTGACACGGCTTGCACCATTGTAGCCAAAACAATTGCAGCATCTCTTCCATCGTCAGTGATAGTGAAAACTTTGATTGGATGTTTTGCTTTGACGCTCCATTGGCTTGTCAGTAGTCCTTGCTCTTCAAGAAGCCTGAGCAATGGATAGATTGTGCTTGGACCAAAGTATACCCCGAATCTTTTTCTCATTAGACCAATTAACTCGTAGCCGTGAAGCGACTGCGCCTCTGCACACTTCAGGATCAAGTAGGGTAAGAGACCGTTCCACAACCTAGACTCGTGTTTTCGCAATTCAACCACCCAAAACAAAAAAAGGTTAGGGTTTTGGAATGTTTCTGAAAGCTTCCATGTATGCATTTATGGACCACAAGACTACAGCAGTTAAGATGATTCCTAGCGCTATTATGCCTATCCACGTTTTGTAACCCATGTTTACACCCAAAGAAAAAAAAGGGTTGTTAGTTTTTAGGTTGCGTGAACCAGAAGAAATGTGGACAGTTTTTTGCGTCTTCGTCGCTTCTCTTCAGCTTTTTGTTACATTTCATTGAGCCTTCGTTGCCGTATCCTACCATGTTTCCACAGTATCGGCATCGCCGATCTTCCTCAATTACGATGTGGTCGCCTTGCCTTGTTGCTGTGAAATAGGTCGTGCCATCGCAAGCTCGCATAACCTCTGTTGCGGTTAGTTTCAGAAGTCGCTTCAAAGTGTCTATATGCAGTTTCAACATACAGGTTTTCACCCACACAGAAAAAAGAAGGGTTTGGTGTTTTTGTTACTGTTCGGTTGCTCTGAAACTGTGGGCTTCGCTCTGTTCTGCCTCGCTGACGTGATCTCTTGCGTAGTTTAGTGCTTCTTCCTCTGTTTTGGCTTGTATGTCAATCATGCAAGCTATGTCAAAGTAGACTGTGAAGAGCTTTTTCTTCTTCGCCAATGGCTTTCACCCATGAAAAAAAGTTATAGAATTTTGTATCGCTCATGAATGCTTTGAAAGAAGTCGTCAAGTTTTGGTGTTCGCCTTAGCACATGATGGAAGAACTCATGTAACCATGTTGCAAAAAAATGATACCAAGCTTCTAAAACTGTGTAATCGTCATCATGGTATTTAAATGGATTAAGGTAGGCAACTTGGTTTTTAGGGTCATACATGCCGCTTATTTGTATGTCTCTGAGCCAGATAATCACAAACTTAACTTTTGGAAACAACCATCACACCCAAACAAAAAAAGAAAGGAGCTAATCAATTTCGATGGAGAAGTGGAAGCCAAAGAGCGAGGGTATTATGTTCCAGACGAACCAAAAGCCATTTTTGAGTCTTTGACCACTGAAAACACGGGTTCCGTTAGTTCTGCCAACACATATCGTTATCATCATGTTTTTTCACCCAACAGAAAAAAGAATGGTTAAACTGTTTGTTTTTTCATTCGCTCTAAAGCTCGTTTCCAGTCTATTTTGTCGTTGTGTTCAACATATTCCATGTGAACCAGATTGAAGTTTTCGTCAACAACCCACTCAGTTTCACACACAGCACATTTAATAGTGGTCGGGTCTGTCTTGTTGCCTACCTGACAAAGCATCATTGGAGTTCGCTTTTTACATTTTGGACAAAATTTCATGATAAAGGTTGGTTTAAGCATACTCTCACCCATAGAAAAAAATGGATTATGCAAGTGGCAAATGTTTTCTCCAGTTTTCAGGTTCTAATGCATTGTGGTGTGTGAAATATCCCGCTTCGTATAATTGGTGATAGAAGCTTTTGAGTCCTTCGCTGTGATTTATGAGTTCAACGTATACGTCTCCATCCCGCCAATTCAACTTTTGAATCAAGTTGTTGATTGCCTCAATGTCTTCCTTGTAGTTTGCTAAGCGGATGTAGGCGTAGAAAGCCCAGTGTTCTTTGAACCAATCTGAAGCGAATACTTCTATCCACTCACCATCTTTAGGCTGTTCGTTGACTGACTTGAAGAAACCTCTATACTTCAACTTTTTTCACCCAAACAAAAAAAGGTTATGTGAAGTGTGCTTTTATGCGTTTGTCTCGGCGTATTCGCTTTGGCAGCCATATTCGGCGTTTCGGCTTAGGCTTCGGTGTCTCCAGTTCCACAACTTTCAAAACTCTGTCGTTCTGTTCTACAGGTCCTTTAAGACTTCTCACCATAGGTTTCTTTTCTCGATAAGCCTTCTCAACCAACCGGTCAAAACTCATTGTTTTCCCATCCTTATTGTAACCTCTACTTCACGAACCTTCAAGATTCTCTTCAACTGTTCAGGTAAAGTTTCCATGTGTTGAACACCCAAACAGAAGATTCATTGACAAGTTTAACGTTGAATCTTGTCAAGACAATGACGAGAAAGCACCCAAACAAAAAAAGGTTAGGGTTTTTTGACTTCGATAGAGAAGTGAAATCCAAAGACTTTTGGAATAATGTTCCAGACAAACCAGAAGCCATTTCTTAGCAGTTCGCCGCTGAAAATACGTTTTCCGTTAGTTTTTACGATGCAGATTTCAATTAACAAGTTTTCACCCAAAACAAAAAAAAGAGGCTAATGGTATGTGCGTGGATCTCGTTCTGTTTTGTCTTTAAGTGTATGCAGCAAGCAACTATATGTTGCGTCTTTACCTTGCTCTCTTCCAAGCCAATAAGCAAACCACAACAGAAGGTTTGTTTCTTCCCAATTACTCGGATTAGCCATTTTGCCAATGCCGTTTATGTGTACAAACTTTTCGACAACAAACTTCTGGAAACTCCAGCCAGCTTCTTTTCCGTCTCTTTCTGCAAGCCTCAAAGCCGAATGCACAGCATCATCTTCACGATTCTTAGCTTTTTCAATGTTTTCCAAAAGCACTACTCTCAACGTTTTTCTTTCCATCCGTTCAACACCCAAAGAAAAAAAGGGAATTAGAGTTTATGTTTTAGTGGCATCATGCGAACAGGTCGGATGCTTACCATAAACTTGCCCGCTTCACCAACAAACTTGAGAATGATTTTCTCTGTCATGTCTTCGTTTGCGGTGTGAACCTCGCCATAATCTAGAAGTTTCTGTATGTCGCTGAGAGTCAATAATCGTGTGCTTTCTTTCATGTTGAACACCCAAACAAAGAAAAAAGGAAAGTTAACCCATGTTCTCGTCTATGGATAATAGTGAAGTCTGTATTTCGCTCTCTGTTGGTTCTCTTCCTAGTTCTTCACGTAAGGCTTTAATTGCTTTTCTGCGAAG